>OIRD01000023.1_pt1 | contig 74410 bp, 57 predicted proteins | sample 1586051 | NCBI WGS metagenome assembly OIRD01 (sample SAMN02675048, study PRJEB24791) | human gut metagenome, SKBSTL034 | isolation source: stool | host: Homo sapiens | place: USA
TGCGAATTTGACAGAACCATTTCGGAAGGTGGAAAAATGCCTTTGCGAATTTGACAGAACCATTTCGGAGAACGGAAAAATGCCTTTGCGAATTTGACAGAACCATTTCGGAGGGCGGAAAAATGCCTTTGCGAATTTGACAGAACCATTTCGGAAGGTGGAAAAATGCCTTTGCGAATTTGACAGAACCATTTCGGAGAACGGAAAATGGGGTTGTAAAATTTATAAAGCCGTTTTGCGGAGATGCAAAACGGCTTTATCTGAAATCTAAATAGAAATCTGACTTGACTTATTGTTATCGAAATCGAGATTTGGCAAGTGGGGAACAAATAGGGGAAATGACTTTGACTGGAAAATCCTCTAATAGAAAAGCACTATGAATACATTATATAGATAGACTTCTGAAGCGACCATGCCTCGTCTTTGCTCCACGACTCACCTACTCTGTCAAATAATGCAGAATGCCACCGCTCAACTGCAGGAGAGAAATTTCACAAAGCTTCGTGTTATACTCCGCCACAAGAATGCGTTCCTCGGCATCAAGTAAACTCTTTTGAGCTTCGCGCATCTCAATTCCAGAAAGATCACCGAGCATATAGCGCTCACAAGCAATGAAATGGTTTTCTTGTGCATTGACCAAATTCTGCTTTTCCAAAGCGAGCAAACGCAAGTTATTCTCATAAGCTTGCCATAAGTCAGACAAATCAGCTTTCAAAGCTAACTGCAATTCCTGAGCAGCCAGCTCAGCATTATCTATCTGCAAACGAGCTACAGCACGCTGGCGTCGACGATTCCCATCGAAGAGTTTCATACCTACTGTCACGCCTATATCGCCTCCCCAACCGTGACGGCGCATTGAATTGTCGCCCCCGGTACGATTAAATGTATAGCCGTAATTACCGTTGAGACGGACATAAGGAAAATCGCGAGAAGCGATTTGCTTGAAATCTAGCTCAGCCAAAGTACGGTTGTGAGCTGCATTAATTAAGGAAGCGTTTGTACGGAGTGTGGCTGCCCACAGACTATCCAAAGAAAGCGATGAGGAAACATTGATGAGCGTATCCTGCACAGCTAATTTGTTATTCACTTCCCGTTCTGCCATCAGTTCGTTCAAACGGATACGAGAAGTAGCCAGAAGTTCTAGCTGCTTCAAACTCTGCGCACTGTCCGCATTGAAATCAACCTGCGCTTGTTGCAAGTCAAGACGCGAATTATCTCCAATGATGTAACGCTCCTGTACAATACGCAAACGCTCTTTCGAAAGGGATACAGCATAACGAAGATTGCGCATGCGAATCAGTTGCTGCACGAAGTTATAATATTCCGCAGCAACGTCTGCTACATAATCTTCTATTGCCATACGGGTTTGAGTAGCACTCTGACGCTTCAATTCATTCAGCCGTGCCCAATTTGTCTGAATTTTAAACCCGTCGAAAACGGTCCATTCAGCAAAAACACCAGCCGATGCGGACTGTCCTACCGCGCGGCGCTCGCGATTCACGCTACCACCAATTTTATTGTTGCGACTATCCAAAGAAACATCATATCCTCCCCTAGCCTCTACAGTTGGTAGATAACCCGCATTGGCACGCGTCGCATTTTGATCAGCGATACTTTGCTGATTGCGGACTATCCGCAAGGAATAGTTGTTTTGCAACCCTTTTTCAATACAATTGCGCAAAGAGAGAGGTTGCGCAATGAGCAGCTGGCAAGCAAATCCCAACAAGCACCCTAATACAACCTTATATAAAATCATCGTTTTACCTTTTTATGAACCAGATTAGTCGACACATAGGTATAAATAGCAGGTACAATAAACATCGTAAGTAAGGTAGAGAAGAGCATACCTCCCACCACTGCTGTACCCATGGCAATACGCCCGTTGGCACCTTCACCGGTAGCGAACATGAGCGGAAGCAAACCTAACACAGTGGATGCACTCGTCATCAAGATGGGACGCAAACGCAGAGCTGCTGCTTCGCGAATGGCCGTAAACTTATCTTCGCCCATAAGTTGGCGCTGATTAGCAAACTCTACGATGAGGATACCGTTCTTTGCCACCAAACCAATCAACATGATGATACCAATTTGACTGAAGATATTCATTGTTTGTCCTCCAACAAGCATGAAGATCAACGCTCCACAAATAGCGAGAGGAACGGTCAACATGATGACGAAGGGATCTTTAAAGCTCTCAAACTGAGCCGCCAATATCAGATAAATCAGCAACAGAGCCAATGCGAAAGCAAAAATCAAGCTAGAAGAACTCTCTCGGAACTCCTTGGAATCACCTGCCAATGCTGTACGGAAACTATCATCTAGGGTTGACTGAGCAATCTTATCCATTTCGTTCAAACCGTCACCGATGGTCATACCTGGTGCCAACGCTGCTGAAACCGTTGCAGATACGAAACGGTTATAACGGTATAGTTTAGGAGGAGCTATGTCTTCCGTCAACTCAACCAGGTTTTCCATCTGCACCATTTTACCGTCACCGCTACGCACATAAATACCCTTAAGATTATTCGGGTCATTGCGTTGCTGACGATTGATTTCGCCGACAATCTCATACTGCTTTCCATTCAGATAGAGGTACCCCATTCGCTGTCCGCTCAATCCATATTGCAAGGTTTGGGCAATGTCTTGCGTACTAATGCCCATCAGATTGGCTTTCTCACGATTGACATGCAACCGTACTTCTGGTTTGGAGAACTTGAGGTCAACATCAGCCATTCGGAACGCAGGATTATCATATACTTTGGCCATAAATTTAGGCAGTACTTCCTGTAGTTTCTCCAAGTTGGTAGCCTGCAACACATACTGCACAGGCATCGAACCGCGACGTCCGCCAAAGGTGGATTGCTGTTGCACGAAGGAGCGGGCATCCGTACGATCGCTGACGGCCTTACTAAGTTTGTCCGCGACCTCCATCTGTGAATAATCACGGTCAGCCAAATCTTTCAACGTGATTTGTACGCTACCCGACGATTCCCATACACGCGCCGTCACAAATTTAGCATCAGGCACAACGGAATCAGCCAGACGGTTGATTTCCTCCGTATAATCACGCATATATTCATAGGTCACACCCTCAGGGCCCTTGGTACTGATCGTTAGGGAAGAGCGGTCTTCTAAGGGAGCCATTTCGGCTGGCACGCTAACCCACATCCATACACTGGCTACTACAGCTATGACCATCACAACTATAGCGATGGCACGATGGCGCAAGAAAGCTGCCAACGAACGTGAATAGATACGATTGAGTCCATCGAAGAAGGGTTCGGTCTTACGATAGAACCAACTTTGCCTTTCGCGTTTAACCAACAGTTTCGTTGCAAGCATCGGAGTAAATGTCAATGCAGCAAACGAAGAAATGATTACGGAACCAGCCACTACGAAACTGAACTCACGGAATAAGCGACCGGTCGTTCCCTCCATAAATACAATGGGGAAGAACACAGCGACCAGCGTAATGGTCGTAGAAATAACGGCAAAGAAAATCTCCTTTGCACCTTCAATACCTGCGTCCAACGGTTTCATACCGCGCTCTATGCGGATATAGATATTTTCGGTCATAACAATCGCATCGTCGACCACCAATCCGACAGCCAATACAATGGCAAGCATAGAGAGAACATTGATGGAAAAGCCACAAACATACATGATGAAGAAGGCACCAATCAGCGACACGGGAATCACGATGCAAGGCACCAACGTCACACGCCAGTCACGAAGGAATAGGAAGATGATGATGATGACCAGCACGAAGGCCTCATAAACGGTTGTCTTCACTTCGTTAATCGAAGCACGAATGAAGCGGGTATTGTCAAATCCATAGTTATACTTGACGTCTTCGGGCAATTCCTTCTTCATCTGCTCCATACGACGGTGTACGGCATCGGCAATGTTGATATGATTTGCACCTGGCTGGGGCACTACGACCACACCGACCATGGGCACACCATTCATCTTCATGTAACTCTTCAAATCGCGCGGCGTAAGTTCGGCCCGACCAATATCGCTCAACCTAACGGTTCGCCCAGCGTTCGTACGCACAACGAGGTTATTAAACTCTTCAGTCGTGTGCATCTGTCCCATGGTCCGAATACTTAGCTCCACAGTATTACCTTCGATGCTACCTGAGGGTAATTCGACATTCTCGCGATTAAGCGCATTGCGCACGTCCATTGGCGTAATGCCATATCCCGCCATCTTAACAGGATCAAGCCAAAGGCGCATACAGTAACGCTTCTCACCCCAAATGGACACACTGCTGACTTCGGGAATGGTCTGCAATTGTTCCTTGACTGTAAGATCGGCTATTTCACTCAATTCGAGCAAAGAGCGTTTATCGCTCTGAATAGCAACCATGAGAATGGGACGTGCATCGGCATCAGCTTTCGACACCGTCGGAGGATCACAATCGCGAGGCAGATTACGTTGTGCACGCGACACTTTATCACGCACATCGTTTGCAGCAGTCTCCAAATCTACGGAAAGCTCAAATTCAATGGTGATACGACTATATCCCTGCTGACTAACACTCGTGAGCGAACGAATGCCGGGAATACCATTAATATTTTGTTCCAGCGGTTCGGTTATCTGGTTCTCAATTACGTCTGCATTAGCTCCGGGATAGGAACAGGTCACGGAGATTACAGGATTGTCTACCGAAGGATATTCACGCACGCCGAGTGAGAAGTAACCAATCACACCGAACAGCAGAATAATTAGTGTGAAAACGGTCGCTAGAACCGGACGACGGATACTTAGTTCTGATATATTCATGAGAGAAGATTATAGATAAAAGTTGACGAGTTAAGCAGTTAAGAAATTTCTCACTGAGAAGGTAGCAGTCAAGATGTAAAGGGGATAAAAGCTATACCATCGTTCGACAAATAGCCCATTCTCCTTCTCCTCTTCACGCTCCTTTTCTTCAGCAATTTCATTTTCCTACCACTTTCACTTTCTGTCCCGTTCGCAACTGCATGGTTCCGCTGACAATCACAGTATCCCCAGGAACCAGGCCCTTCAGCACTTGTACTTCAGCCTCAGTACGCAGTCCTTTCTTGATTTCCACGGGCTGGGCTTTACCGTTTTTACACAGGAAAACCTTATCCACACCCATCTCTGAAATCACCGCCGTACTGGGTACTGCCAACGTATTGGAATACTCACGAGCGGTCAAGTTAATACTGACATAACGTCCGGGAACCAACGAACCACCAGCGTTAGGATAAGTGGCACGAACGGTAAACGTTCGTGTATCAACGTCTACCTGTGAATTCGTTGCGTAGACCTTGGCTAAACGCGGAGTCAAGTCCCCCTCTACCGTAAAGGTCAATGAACTTCCGGGCTTCAACATACCGGCGTAACGTTCAGGCACACTAAACTCCAACTTCAACGGAGATGTTTTAGTCAGCGTAGCTATCGTCGTAGCAGTGGTGGCATAGGCTCCGACGCTTACTTGACGCAAACCGACGATACCAGAAAAAGGTGCACGAAGTTCCGTTCGCGCAATCTCTGCTCGAACCATATCCATTTCTGCATGAAGTGCCGAAAGGTTGGCTTCGGCTTCCTGAAAAGCTTCTTTACTAACAGCCTCCTTGGCCAACAAAGCCCGCTGGCGATAAAGGCGATCCTGCATCAGTTTAAGTTGGGCCGTGAGCTTACGTAACTGGGCTTGAAGCGGTGCATCATTGATCTTCGCCAATAACTGCCCTTCAGCTACGTGTGCACCTTCACGAAAATGGATGGCGGTAATTTTTCCAGCAGTTTCAAATGACAAGTTTACCTCTTCGTCAGGCAAAAGACTACCGCTTACATCAATAACATCACGCAAAGACTTGGGTTGAAGTACAGCCACACGGACCGAGAGCGTTTTGTCCCGCTTCATGCTTCCTTTTTCAGGACGAATGAGTTCTGCATTTTCACGGGGTACGAACGTACGGTATGCCAGCACGCCCAAGCCTGCTATAATGATACCGACCAGGCTCCATTTTACGATAGGTTTCATTGTTTGTAGAAATGTTTGATTAGGTTGATTGTTCTATTTTTTCGAAATATGTTGCAAAATTAGCGGAATCAGCAGACTTGTTTGATCCGTATCTTTGATAAATCGCAATATGGCCATATTCTTTTACTTCGCCTCATTCACCAACTGATAACCGATAGACTCTTGACTGCCTATTCCTGAGGATTGTAGCAAAAGGTAGCGGTACACTGTCTATCCGAAGTAGGTCTTGAAAGGTGACATTGGGCTGCCACTACCCTCCCAAAGTTTCACAAGGCCCATACGTCACATAACATGGGGCATCTTCTTGCAATAAAAAAGAGGCTACGCACACTGGTTAGGTGCATAGCCTCTCCATATATATACAAATATTGCTATCCGATAAAAGTCCCAATACAGTAATATTTGGAAAGGGGTATTGCAGTCGTACAATGGAATTTTGCAGATTTAGCAAAACCCGAACCATCACTTTTTGATTAGGGGGCTTGTAAAATGAAAAAGAAGACTCGAACACTGAAAATTAAGCGTTCGAGTCATACTTTATTACTGTATTGGACTTTTATCGGACAGTAATAATATACAAATGTACATTCGTTGGTCGCAGATGAACCACTTAGTCACTATTGCCAAGAATCACTACGCGCAAGAACGAATGGTCGATTCATGCAAGACTCGTTTCGGTTAAGTGACGAATGCGTACGATCGCAACGGCTCCGTATCAATCGTAGTGCGTGCTTCATCGTTTTTCGTTGTTTGGGTTCGTGGCGAGTTGGGTTGACTCTTCCCATTTTTTGTAGGGATGAATGCGGAGCGAGGAATTATAATACTTGCGGTCGCCCGTCACTTCTTCACCTAAGAAGGGCAGACGTTCGAACACTTCGTCCTCACCTGCCAGCTCCACTTCTGCCACAACCAATCCTTCGTTTTCCCCAAAGAATTCATCGACCTCAAAGGTATGCTTGCCAGCAGGTACCAACCAACGGACTTTATCCACGATTCCAGGTTCACAAAGACGAAGCAATGACAACGCCTCATCCAGTGTAATTTCCTTTTCAAACTCATAGCGCGAAAGTCCCCCATTGAGCGAAGGTCCCTTGATGGTCAGATACCCCTGCTTGTCACGAATACGCACCCGCACGGTACGCCCTTTAGCACTGCAGATGTAACCTTGAACAATACGACTATGAGAAGTAGCAAGCGACTTGTAGTCACCTGTAACCAAAAACTTGCGTTCTATTTCGATGGCCATAATTATATCATGTAAATCAGTGTAAAGTATAAAAGAACCCCGCACAACAATGCGTCCCACAAAGGAAAGCATCGTGGCGGGGTAAACCTTTTCCTAAAATGGTTATTGCAACAGATAGTAAGCTATCAATGCAAGCACCATCAGGAGAATCAGTGCAATGAAGATACCGTTAATCACTCGGTTGGCTTGACGGGCTTCTCTTGCCTCACGAGCACGTTTTTTAAGTTCTCTTTTTTGATTCATGACAATTAGATTATTATGTCCCAACCTTTTATACAAACTGCCAGTTCAAGAAATGCAGAAGCATGGAAATCGATGCGACTCCTCCTTCCTCTATCTCCCTGCCGACAACATCGTTCAAGGCTAGTAAGTGATTATTCGTTTTCCTTATCTGAGAATTCCATTAAGTAGGCCTTGATGAAGCCATCAAGTTTACCATCCATCACGCCACCAACATCGCTGGTTTGAAATCCGGTACGATGGTCCTTCACACGGCGGTCATCAAAGACGTAACTACGAATCTGACTTCCCCACTCGATTTTCTTCTTGCCTGCCTCAATTTTAGCTTGAGCCGCCTTGCGTTTTTGCAAGGCACGATCATAAAGTTGAGAACGCAACAGACGCATCGCATTTTCACGATTCTCGAGCTGCTTACGGCTCTCCGTGTTTTCAATCAGGATTTCTTCCTCTTCGCCCGTATCCGGATCTTTATATTGGTAACGAAGGCGAACACCCGTCTCTACCTTATTGACATTCTGACCACCGGCACCACCTGAACGGAACAAGTCCCATGAAATTTTGGACGGATCGACATAGACCTCAATCGTATCGTCTACAAGCGGAGTAACAAAGACCGAAGCAAAGGAAGTCATACGCTTACCTTGTGCATTGTATGGCGATACACGCACCAAGCGGTGTACACCATTTTCACTTTTCAGATAACCATATGCATCGTCTCCTTCGATTTCCATGGTAACCGTCTTGATACCCGCTTCGTCTCCATCCTGCAAATGAGAGATGGTACATTTATAGCCGTGCGCTTCGGCATAACGCATGTACATACGCATAAGCATCGAAGCCCAATCCTGACTCTCAGTGCCGCCAGCTCCCGAGTTAATCTTGAGCACACAGTCCATTGAGTCTTCCTCTTGGCGAAGCATGTTGCGCAATTCGAGTTCTTCGATGGCATCAATCGTCCGTGCATAGGTGTCGTCCACCTCTTCTTCGGTCACCATTTCGTCTTTATAGAAGTCAAAAGCCAAGGCAAGTTCATCCACCAACAGTTTCACATGCTTATAGCCTTCAATCCATTTCTCGATGCCTTTCACCTTCTTCATCTGTTCCTCCGCCCGCTTGGCGTCGTCCCAGAATCCGGGGTCTTGCGTACGCAACTGTTCCTCTTCGAGTTGCATCGTCTTTGCTTCGATATCCAGGTAGCGGTAAAGCGAGTCTACACGCTCTTGGGCATCCTTCAGTTGATCAGAAGTAATCATCTAAGTTGTAGGAATTTTCGTATTATATTATTTACCCGCTTCCGCGTCAGCATAGATCTTATCAATCTGAGCGGCGTAGTGTTCGTAGACCACGCGGCGGCGCACCTTCAGCGTATTGGTTAACTCACCATTAGCCATCGTGAATGCATCGGGCAACAAGATAAAGCGCTTAATCTTTTCGTAGGGTGCCAAGTCTTGCTGCAGCGTATCAATGCGCTCGGTATAGAGTTTATTAATTGCCGGATGGTTGCAAAGTTCCTCACGCGATTGAAAAGCGATGGCATGCTCTTTGGCATAGGCCTCCAATACTTTATAATCAGGCACCACCAACGCACTCACGAATTTACGCTCGTTGGCTACGACCACAGCCTGGTCGAAGAACTTATCAAGCACGAGTTTCGACTCAATCATCTGCGGAGCAATGTATTTACCATTGGAAGTTTTGAAGAGATCCTTGATACGTTCACGCAAGAAGAGTTCACCATTCTTCATGTAGCCAGCATCTCCCGTATGAAACCATCCTTCAGCGTCAATTGCTTCCTTGGTTTCGCTTTCGCGGAGATAATAACCCGGTGTAATGGTTTTGCCACGGAGCAACACCTCGTCGTTCTCACCAAACTTTATTTCAATGCCCTCAATCAGTCTACCGACCGAACCCAATGTCACGGGCTTGTCCATGTGGTCACAGGATACCGTAGCCAAACTTTCTGTCAAGCCATAGCCACATATCATGTTCAACCCTGCGGCATGCACGAAGCGTTCTACATCAGGTGATACTGCGGCTCCGGCTGTAGGGAAGAAGTTGGCACGCTCAAGTCCAAGCGTCTTGCGCAACACACGGATGATGGTCTTGTCGTACAACTTATATTGTAATTTCAAAGCCAAAGGTGCCGGTTTGCACTGCGACTGATATTTGTTCCAATAACGCGAACCGACTTCAAGCGCTTCCCGAATTAGCTTACGCTCCATAAAGGAACCGTGCTCCATCTTCTCCAATACGGCTTGGTACACTTTCTCCCAAAAGCGGGGAACAGACGACATACAAGTAGGGTGAACCTCCTGTAAAGATTGAAGCACATCAGCTGGACGCAAGTTGATGCACTGCTCTGCTCCTTCAGAGAGTCCGAGATAACACCAAGCACGCTCAAAGACATGAGTAAAGGGCAGGAAATTGAGGAAAACATCGTTCTCTGACAGCGGCAAAACGGCATCGTTTACTCGCAGTCCCTCATTATACTGTCCATAAGTCAGCATCACGCCCTTGCTTTGCCCGGTCGTACCGCTGGTATAAAGGATATTACAGAGGTCTTCGTAATTGGCCTCTGCCATGCGCTTGTTGTATTCTTCCTCAATCTGTGCATCGGGGCGCTCTTCGCTGAGGAAGTCGTCAAAATACACCGAGAGATGATCGTTAGGATGCTTCTTCACCTTCGGATCGAAAATGATAATACGCTCAAGCGTACGCGCTACCTGCAACACACTGAAAGCCACGTCGTATTGCAACTGTTCGCCCACAAAGAGATAGCGAATCTTGGCGTCATTGAGCATATAGGTTACTTGCGCTCCACTGCTGGTCGCATAGAAAGGAATGGAAACAGCACGAATACCGTAAGCACCAAAATCAACGAAAAGCGTTTCGGGCTTATTTTGAGAAAAGACAGCGATATTCTCCTGCGGCTTCACTCCCAGGCGAAGCAATGCGTAGGACACCTTCTTAACTTTGGAAGCGAACTGATTCCAAGAGATTGGAATCCACTGGTTGACATCATAATCGCGATAACGCAAGGCGGTACGTTCACCGTAGCGCTTAGCTTGCTCAAATATCAACTTCGACAGGTGACAAATGTTTTGCATAAGAAAGGATGTTTTGTAGGATAAGTATGCTCCTAATGGTATGAATTTCCACGCTCCGTTCAACCGGGGAAAAAACAGCTGTTACACTCGATGGACGTAGAAACACTCTTCGCAAAGGTATCTCTTTTTGGCGAACCGAAACACATTTCGGCTATCTTTCCGAATTATTCAGCCTTGATTCAATCAGAATGCGGGGCGCAGGGAAGATAGCTAACCTACAAATTAGACGTTTCCCTACCGTTTAAATCCTACGCCTTTGACGTACATTTGTGCCGACAAATACGATGTTCCATTTCATCTTTTGGCTCATGCAACTCACTTCTTATGACCGAATGGCTCGCGAGGCGGCCGATTGCCTCGAACAGCTCATCCGCATTCCTTCGCTCAGTCGCCACGAAAACGAGGCGGCCGACTTTCTTGAAACTTACCTCCGCCAACAGGGAGCTGTGCCTCAACGACACGGCAATAATATATGGTGTATTCAGGATTTGTCCGACGCAACAGACTCAGCAACCGCACTTTCCACCGACCTTCCGATTCCAACTCTCTTACTCAACGCGCACATAGACACTGTCAAGCCTGCTTCGGGCTGGCAACACGATCCGTTCACTCCCACTTACGAGGGTGACCGTCTCTATGGCTTAGGAAGCAATGACTGCGGCGGCGGATTGGTTACATTGATGCAGGTTTTCCTGGCTTTACGCCACGAACGCCTCCCCTATCGTCTAGTTTTTCTTGCCTCTGCCGAAGAGGAAGTTTCAGGAAAGGACGGCATCGAAGCTGTACTTCCGCTTCTACCTCCGATAGATGTAGCCATCGTGGGTGAACCGACTCTACTTCAACCCGCACTCGCTGAAAAAGGATTGATGGTTCTGGACTGTATGGCTTACGGCATTTCGGGACACGCAGCACGCCACGAGGGGGTGAATGCCATCTACCAGGCTTTGACCGATATCGAGTGGTTTCGCACGTATCGCTTTCCAAAGGTTTCTCCCTTTTTGGGCGAAGTCAAAATGAGCGTGACGATGATTGAAGCGGGAAGCCAGCACAACGTCGTTCCCGATCGTTGTTCCTTCGTGGTCGATGTGCGTTCGAACGAATGCTACACAAATCCCGAACTGCTGACGCTCATCCAGGCACAAGTCGGTTGCGAAGTCCACCCCCGCTCCACCCGTCTCTCGTCTTCCCGCATAGCGACGAACCATCCCCTTGTTAAGCGCGCCCTCGCTCTTGGGTTACAACCCTTCGGTTCGCCAACCCTTAGTGACCAAGCCCTGATGCCCTTTCCTTCTTTCAAGTTAGGACCGGGTGATTCTGCCCGCTCGCACACGGCTGACGAATACATCTGCCTGTCGGAATTGCGCCAAGCTGTAGAAACTTACACTTTACTCATTCGGGGAGTGGAATAAAGAGGTTCATACAAGCCCGTCAAACAAACAGATGCTGGAAATGCAAGTCACATGACCTGCCTTTCCAGCATCTGCTGTTTAAAGAAGCATCACACAGATGAGATGCTACTCGTGCTTGATGTCTTCCATCGAACCATCAAACTGGGTATGTTGTGCTTCGCTTACTTGCTTGGCATACCGACTTACGCTCAATATCATACCGATGTAGACACAGTTGATCAAGGTTGAGGTACCGCCTCGACTGATGAGCGGCAAGGGCTGACCCGTTACGGGGAAAAGCCCCACAGCAACCATCATGTTGAGCAAGGCCTGCGACACCAAGAGGAGGGTGAGTCCCATAATGAGGAAGGGTGGAAAATTACGCTCGCAACGGCTCGATATACGTCCGGCTCGGAACAGAAGGATAATGTAGAGGAATACTACGATTCCCGAACCCCAAAGTCCCATTTCCTCAATAATAATAGCAAAGATAAAATCGGAAAAAGCCTGACTGAGAAAGTCGCGCTCTACGGAGTTACCGGGCATCTTACCGATAAATCCACCCGAAGCAATGGCTATGTTGGCATGGGCTACCTGTGCCCCCTTGTCGATATCGTACTTTAAGGGGTCAGGTACTTCGTCATCACCATGATCTTCGAAGTGGTTACTCAGACGGTTTGACCAAGTTTCAACACGATGTAGAATAGGCACACTGTCGGACAGCGAACTTTCTTTGGGAAGGCTAAACAAGAATGCAGCTCCCAGAGTTGCTATGATGGCAATGGTACCAAAGAGTTTGCCCAATTGTACTATGGGGACGCGGCCTATAAACATCATCAACACGACCACACCAAAAAGAAGCATGGCGGTCGAAAGGTTTTCGGTCACAATCAGTCCGCAGATGCTAAGTGACACCATCAAGATGTACTTGAATGCCCGACGATCTGCCCCGTTCTCACGCTGCATCAACGAAAGAATCAAAGCAACGGAAATGATGACCGCTCCCTTTGCCAACTCGGAGGGCTGAAACTGCACAAAGCCTATGTCAATCCAACGGCCTGCCCCGTTGGTCTTCGCACCAAAGAAGGAGGTGATAAAAAGAAAGATGGCTGAAAGAGGAAGCAAGATGATGGGGACCGCCTTAAACATACGACAGGGCACACGATGAACCACTATCACGACAAGGGTGCCCGCTCCGAGAAAGAGGGCTTGCTTGATAAGGGGACTCCAGAAGCTACCACTCTTATACGCCAAGGTACTTGCCGCACTGAATACTTCGACCAGCGAAATGACGCAAAGGAAGAAGTAGACGACCCAAATGACGCGGTCGCCCATAAACCAGGAACCTACGGACTTCATAAAAAGTAAATGAGTGGATAAAAGGAAGAGAATGAAAAGAGAGTTTGGGAAGAGAGAGCTGGAAACTGGTCTGTCGCGACCCATCGCCTCAGCCTTTTCGTACGAAGACACTACAACATTCAGGCTATCGCGACAGACACTGTACCCCACTTCGGTTGGAAAGCTTGCTCGGCTGATTGAAACAACCGATGGCCGACTTTTACTTCCAAGCCTTCACCCATGCCTTAAATTGTTCGCCTCGATCTTCCATGTTGCGGAAGAGGTCGAAGCTAGCGCAACAAGGACTGAGCAAAACGGTATCGCCAGGTTGTGCCAAACTGACTGCTTGCTCCATGCACTCCTGCATGGAATGGGTATCGGCTACAGGAAGTCCGAGGGAGTCAAAGGCTGCATGGAGTTTACTGTTGTCCACTCCCATATAAACAAGGGCACGACATTTCTCCCGAACGAAGGGAACAATCTGCGCATAGTCATTTCCCTTATCCTTGCCACCGAGGATGAGTACGACGGGGGTCTTCATACTTTCGAGCGCACAATAACAAGCATCGACATTGGTAGCCTTGGAGTCATTGACAAAGTGGATGTCGCGCACCGTGCCCGCTTTTTCCAAACGGTGTTCTACTCCAGGAAAATCTGACAGACCTTGACGCACAACCTCGGCAGGTACTCCTGCGGCGAGAGCAGCCATAGCAGCCGCTAACGCATTACGCAAGTTGTGGCGACCGGGCAAAGAGAGTTCACTCAGGGGCATGCGGAACGGCACTGGGTGCTGAATGACGAAGCTATCACCTTCAGCATAACCCGCAGAACCCACTTGAGGAGCGTCTGTAAATCCACAGAGCTGCGCTGCATCAGGATGTTTGGCCAATTCTGAGGGTACATACTCGTCTTCGCTCCAATAGATGAAGGTATCAGTGGATTGCTGATTCTGAGTAATACGCATCTTCGACTCTACATAATTCTGCATACAGAAGTCGTAGCGGTCGAGGTGGTCGGGCGTGATGTTCAGCAATACGGCAATGTGAGCACGGAAGTCGTACATGTTATCAAGCTGGAAGGAAGAAAGCTCAATCACGTAAGTGCTATGCGGACTCTCAGCTACCTGCAAAGCCAAACTATGGCCAATGTTTCCTGCCAAGCCTACATCTTCACCTGCCAAGCGAAGCAGATGGTAAATGAGTGAAGTCGTTGTCGTTTTACCATTGCTGCCTGTAATCGCTATCATACGGGCATCGGTATAACGGGCGGCAAACTCGATTTCGCTCAGAATGGGCGTACCTTGCGCCAGGAGTTGTGCAACCATGGGCACCGTCTCGGGAATGCCGGGACTCTTGACCACTTCGTCCGCCGAAAGTATCAAGTCTTCCGTGTGCTGACCTTCTTCCCAGCAGATGCCGTGCACATCGAGCATTTGCTTATAACGGGGCTGAATCTGTCCCCTATCTGACACGAATACATCGTAACCTTGCTTTTGCGCAAGGATGGCGGCTCCAACTCCACTTTCAGCCGCTCCTAATACTACTAAACGCATAGTTCTTTTTATAGCTGTCTTTATACTACTCAGTCAGCTCTCCGTTTGGCTGCTCGGAGAGTGACCGGGCTATCTGATTTTAAGCGTGATAATGGTGAGTGCCGCCAGCAGGATGGTAGCAATCCAGAAACGTACGGTTACCTTCGACTCATGCCAAGCACCATGCGGCCACTTGAAGAGATATTTACACTCAGGATCCAGTTGAGAAGGCAACACACGGAAATTATCGTGAATCGGCGTCCGTTTAAACACGCGTTGACGCACGCCCTTTCGCTTGCCCCACTTGAAGTATTCGACCTGAAGGATGACGCTTAAACTCTCTAAGAGGAAAATACCGCAAAGAATGGGAATGAGTAATTCCTTATGGATGATGATGGCCAACACGGCAATGATACCACCGATTGTCAACGAGCCCGTATCGCCCATAAAGATTTGGGCAGGGAACGCATTGTACCACAAGAAACCAATCAGCGCACCGACCATGGCACAGATAAAGATAACAAGCTCCTGCGACCCGGGGACATACATAATATTCAGGTAAGAAGCGAACTCTATGTGGCTGGACACGTAGGCTAAAATGCCAAGCGCAATACAAATGATAGCACTGTTACCTGCTGCCATACCATCCATACCGTCATTGAGGTTGGCACCGTTGGACACAGCGGTAATGACAAAGATGGTGACTAACACGAAGACAATCCATCCCGCCTCGGTCTTATGTTCGCCCATAAAACCCACCAGGTCGGCATAGTCAAAGTTATTGTTTTTGACAAAGGGTATCGTGGTGATGGTACTTTTCACAGGTTCGCTCTTGTGCACAATCTCGGTCACATTGCCCTTCCGTTGCATTTCGATGTTTTCGCGTATCGTCGCGTCGGGACTAAAGTAAAGTGTTAAACCGACAAAGAGCCCAAGCAATACCTGACCGCAAATCTTGTACTTACCTGCCAGACCTTCTTTGTTCTTCTTGAAGATTTTGATGTAATCGTCCAGAAACCCCAGGAGTCCTAACCAAATGGTCGTTACAATCATTAGAATCATGTAGATATTGCGCAAACGACCCAGCAACAACACTGGCACCAGGATGGCCACAATGATAATAATGCCACCCATCGAGGGAACATTGAGTTTCTGTACGCCAAAAGGATCGATCTTGGCATCACGTTGCACTTCAGTGATGTTGCGGCACTTCATCCAACGGATGAAATATTCGCCGAACCAGGCAGAGATTACCAAAGCAAGGATGAGAGCTAACAGCGAACGGAAGGAAATGTAGGACCACATTCCTGAACCGGGTACGCCAAACTGCTCCAGCGAACGAAAGAGATAGTATAACATATAAATGTAGGGAAATTGTGCAACTGCATCTGACGTCCACTGGAAAGGGACGTACAGGGTAGCTGCAAGATAAGATTCTTGAATAGAGACAGACGAAGCGCGCACCAAGAACGAAAGCTAAATGCAAGCAACACGAGGCTTCCTAACTCAGCGGAGTCAACGGGGAGGTAAGGCAAAGGGCGTAAAGGTTTACCACTCTACGCCCATGCATTACGCTTTACTTACTTTGATTCCAAGCGCGCAGTGGGCATCATCCCAACTAAGCTTTAGGCTTCGATACCAAAAGCGCGACGCACCTCTTCGTGATCATCGAAATGATGTTTAACGCCCTGCACGTCCTGATAGGGTTCATGTCCCTTACCAGCCACCAGAATCACATCGCCTGGTTGGGCCATGAGAACAGCGGCACGTATCGCTTCGCGACGATCAGTGATGGCGATGGTCTTTAACCGCTGGTCCGCATCGAGTCCAGCCAACATATCCTCAATGATGGCCTGGGGGTCTTCGAAACGAGGGTTGTCACTGGTAATGATGACACGATCCGAGCGTTTGGCAGCCTCTTGTGCCATTAAGGGACGTTTGCCCTTATCGCGGTTACCACCCGCACCACAAACAGTAATGATCTGTCCCTTGCCATGCTGGATTTCCTGAATAGCAGTCAGTACATTCTCCAGTGCATCAGGTGTGTGGGCATAATCAATCACTGCGCTGCAACCCTTCGGCGAACGAATCGCTTCAAAACGACCATTGACGGGCTGCAATGACGATAATACGCGGAGCGTGTCTTCGGGCGTCTGGCCGAGTAAGAGAGCGGCGCCGTAAACGGCAAGAAGATTAGAGACATTAAAACGACCTACAAAACGCACACTGACTTCCCGGCCGTCGATGTCGAGCAACATGCCTTCGATGCTTTCCTCCAAAATGCGGCCCTTGTAGTCTGCCGCAGTTCGTGTAGAATACGTGTGTACCACTGCCTGCGTGTTCTGTACCATAACCATGCCGTTCTTGTCGTCTGCGTTGGTCACAGCAAAAGCACCCTTCGGCAGGAGGTCGAAGAAGGCCTTCTTTGCATCGCGGTAGTTTTCAAACGTACGGTGATAGTCCAAATGGTCACGGGTCAAGTTGGTAAAGATACCACCAACGAAACGCAAACCACCAATACGCTTTTGATGAATGGCGTGTGAGGAACATTCCATAAAGGCATACTCACACCCTTCGTCAACCATTTGCGCCAAGAGTTTATTGAGCGTAATCGGGTCGGGCGTAGTGTGACTGGCCTCTACAGCTGTACCGTCAATATAATTACACACAGTCGAAAGCAGTCCGCACTTATACCCCAATGAACGGAACATCTGGTAAAGCACCGTGGCAATGGTCGTCTTGCCGTTGGTACCCGTCACACCGACGAGCTTCAAGCGCTTCGTGGGTTCACCATAGAAACGAGTGGCTACCTTGCCTACAGCGTCTTCGGTATCTGCCACGCGCACGACTGTTACCCCTTCGGGCAGGTCGATTGTCAGCTCTTCACTGACGAGCAAAGCCTTGGCCCCTAGTTCAAGGGCTTTGGGAATAAACGTATGACCATCCGCCTGTGTACCCTTGACCGCTACAAAGAGGTCACCGGGCTTCACAAGTCGGGAGTCCATTTCGATGCCAGTCACATCACTGCGCATCGAGCCGCGCGTATCGAGTACTGGTATTTTTTCAAAAAGATCAGCGAGTATCATGTTCACTTCTTATTGGATAGATTGCTATGATTTCTTATCAGAGCGGGAAGCGGCCTTTGCAGTCGACTTACCCGTGGGTTTGGGAGCAGTGGCAGGTTGCTTCTCGGCTGCCGGCGATTTCTTTTCAGAAGAATCAGCGGGCAGAGAGGCAGGTGCCTCGGGGGTAGGAGCTGGTGGCGCGTAAACTTTCTTACGCTTCTTGCCTTCCTGACCTAAGGTCAGCACGATTTCCTGCCCTTTCTCGAAGGAGGAACCTGGCTTCAAGCTTTGCTTGGTGACCCGACCGACTCCTTCGGTACGCACATGAAGTCCCAACTCCTCTAACCGGAACAGGGCATCACGCAAACCGTAGCCTTGCACATTGGGCACCGTGCCAGAAGGCTCTGCATCGTTGGGACTCATACTCACTCCGACTTCCGAAGTATGACTAATGCCCCAGCGAATGGGCTGTTCATCGAGCCCATCGGGTGCAGTATAAGCCACACCCAACTGGTGGAGCACCGAAGCAGCTGAAGCGATATTGCCCGGATGAACATAGGGGCTAATCGGGTGGATGGTATCGCGCGCCTGGGTATAATCACTCGTGCGACGCTGCGCCATCACCGTTTCAGCGACCCGCTTAAAGATGGGAGCACATTGTAAACCGCCCGAGGCGGGGGCACCCTTCTGGATACAGACGATGCAAGAGTATAAGGGTTTGTCTGAAGGGAAGTAACCAGCGAAAGAAACGAGGTACTGTGCCGAGAACCCGTGTTTAGTCCACACCTGCGCCGTTCCTGTCTTTCCCGATATGGGGAAATAAGGGGATTTGGCCCGTTTACCCGTTCCGATACTGACGACCGATTCCAGGATATCACGGATATTCTTGACAGCCTCGGGTTTAGCCATCTGCTCGCGCAGTACCACGGGTGGAAACTCCTGGATGACTTGGCCATTCTTTAAAATGGCCTTCACTAACCGTGGGCGAAGCATCTTACCGTTGTTAGCCAGTGCATTGTAGAAGGTGACAGTTGTAATTGGCGGTACCTGGGTCTCGTAACCGATACTCATCCAAGGGAGTGCGGTCTTCGACCAATTGGAACGATCCTTCTTCGGCATACGTATGCGGGGCTTGGCATACCCCGGGATGGGAATCTTCAAGTCTTCTGCAACACCGATACGATAAAGTCCTTCGACAAACTTCTCTGGCTGTTCGTGATAATATCGGTCAATCAAGACACTCACTCCGACATTCAGCGACTTCTGTAAAATCTGAGGAACGTTGACAACCCCGCTACCGCCCGAACGCCAGTTCGCATCGCGCATCATGGCTCCATACATTTCTTTGACTCCACAACCCACATCGACAATGTCATTCATGTGCATATACCCATCGTCCATTGCTACCAAGAAGGACATGGGCTTAAACACCGAACCAGGTTCATATAGATTCTTGACTGCATCGGCGTTAATTTCTTGATAACTACCGTCCGACATCCGACGCAAGCTGGTCATAGCCTTGATGTCGCCCGTTGCAACTTCCATGAGAATGACAACACCTGAGTTGGCATTGAGTTCCGTCAGTTTGTCCGAAAGTGCTTTTTCGCAAATGTCCTGCATACCGACATCAAGAGTCGTCATCACGTCACAGCCGTCTTCGGCGGGTTGGTCAATGATGGTCAGGTAACGATTCAACACCTTCTGACGGTGAGCCACGCCCGGTTTACCACGTAAGACGGAGTCGAAGCTGAGCTCGATGCCCGTTCGGGCTGAATCAATCCCTTTATACAAGTCGCCAATGGTACGCATAGCCAGTTTGCCGTACGGATTGCGGCGGGTTTTGATTTCCTCTACGTGAAAGCCCCCTCGGTTAGAAGAGAGATTAAAGAGTGGAATCGTCTTGGCCTGACGATACTGAATGTAAGTCACACGTTTCTTATACAACGGCCAGTGGTGACTGCGCTTCTGACGTCCGGCAAGCATGTGCTTACGAAAGGCCACAGGGTCAATTTCGGGAAAGAGAGCGTGCATCCCCTGGCAGATGGAGTCCATTTTGACCTCCAACAAGCTGTCACGTCGTGCTTGATCCTTTACCCAGCGTGCCGAGTCTTTCTCCCACGACATGAAGTCCATGTAAAGTTTGTATTCAGGGAGCGAAGCCGCCAGCACTTCCCCGTTTGCAGCTAAAATATTGCCACGCGTCGGAGGCACAGCCACATTTTCCTTGACAAAGCGGTCGCTGACAGCCATCCAAAAATCCTTTTCAACCGTCATAATGTAGACCGCCTTCACCAGGATGGCAATACTAAGCAACACCATGATGAAGGCAACAAAAGCATAACGTCGGGTTACGGGTTTGACAGGAAAGTTCATTACTCTACTCTTAAATTATAAGATGGGGTGATGGATGTGCGCAAGGTGGTATCGACCAACGACTCCTCGATACGACTTCGGCGCGTGCGCTCTTTGAGTTGACTCGACCGGGTTAAAGCCTTGTAACGCCGGTCAAGGAGGGTATCGCTCAAGACTTTGGTTTCCAACATTTCCTGCTGACAGGAGTAACGGTTGCTCACGTAGACAATCGCCATGCCTACTAACATCACCATATACCAAAAATGGCGGCGAAACCATTTGCCACCCAATATATCACCTCCTAAGATAAAGGAAAGCGTGACGGGAGTGTGCCGACCGATTTCAGCATCCTCTTCTGCAGTGAGTTTACGAAAGGCCGCGATGCGATCTTCCGCCTCACGCTCTTCTTCCGACTCTGCCGCATTATCATCAGACTCCGCTGGGTCGGGTTCCTCCTCAACCGCTTCGTCTTCTTCGTCGTTATCGTAGGAATCAGGAGTCAGTTCTTCCTCAACCCACTCCTCGGTTTGTTTCTTATCGTCGTTTGGAATGTTCATGATTCGAAATAGTAAAAGGGGAGTGCCCGCAGGCTACTCCGCTAATTTTTCGGCAATGCGCAATTTGGCCGAACGGCTACGTGGATTCTCCGTCTGCTCTTGGTCCGAGGGAACAATCACTTTATTGTTGACCATACGCCAGGGAGTGAGCTTTCTGCCGTAGAAGTCCTGTTCTACCTTACCGTCCATTCGTCCCGAACGCATAAAGTTCTTAACCATGCGGTCTTCCAACGAATGGTAAGTCAGCACCACCAGTCTGCCACCGGGCTTCAGTACACGTAACGAGGCTTGCAACATTTCTTCCAATGCCTCCATCTCGTGGTTTACCTCGATTCGAAGTGCTTGGAACACACGCGCCAGGTCTTTCTTTTCGCGTTCGCGCGGCATCATCGGCTTGACGATTTGCAAGAGGTTGTCGATTGTGGCAATCGGCTCGGTTGCACGTGCCTTCACAATGGCAGAAGCCAGTCGTCGGCTGTTCTTCATTTCACCATAGAGGTAGAAAACATTAGCCAGTCGCTCTTCGTCATAGCGGTTGACCACGTCGGCGGCGGTCATCCCCGCTCTGCCATTCATGCGCATATCAAGCGGTGCATCGAAGCGGAATGAGAAACCACGTTCTTCTGCATCAAAGTGATGGCTCGACACACCGAGGTCAGCCAAAAGACCGTCTACTCCCTCAACTCCGTAATAGCGCATCCAGTTCGAAAGATAACGGAAATTGCTGCGCACAAAGGTGAAATTGGAAACATCACCGGGTACATTCTGTTCTGCATCTGCATCCTGATCGAAACTATACAAGTGGCCTTCGGGAGCGAGGTGGCGTAAGATTTCACGGCTATGACCGCCGCCGCCAAAGGTTACATCAACATAAGTGCCTGCCGGATGGATATCCAAACCGGCCATGCATTCGTGCAGGAGTACTGGAATATGATACATGAAACGGGGAATATAGAGAATAGAGAAATTATAACGCAACATCGCTCTACGAGTCAAGATGGCCTGACTGAAATCAGTCTAACCTTTGCGGTGAATCAGAAGGAAGATTCCGCTCACGAAATCAGAGACGCGATGCAAAAGTCTGACACCTCTTATAAAGAGAGAAACTCTCATATACAACTACTTGGCAGTGTCTGGCACAGTCTGAGCACATCGACCTGCGCTTAGAGCGTTCAAAAGTACTGCTTTTCAATCACATTCCTCTACTTTACCGAAGCAAAATCGATAATTGAGTGATGCAAGATGAACGGACGGTTTCGATATTTCAACAACCATCTCGAGTGATTATCCTGTAGTTTGCGCTGACTGAAGCCAACACCTGGACGGGAAGCAGGGTACGAGGCTATACATACGCTATTCCCCAGCACATCTTCTCACGAAAAAAAGGTCGTATCGTTACTCTAAACAGAGTTTGATACGACCTATATTTCTTTATTGTTATCACTGCCAGTTGACCGTATAATGGGGTTGTGCAGCCTCTCTGGCTGGTATTGGCCGGAAGGGCAATGTGCGCCAATGAAATCACCACGCACAACAGGCTGTGGTCTTTGAGTCAAGACTCATCGCACTCCGCACACCTCTTACACTGTCTGGCTGTCAAGAACCGCTGTTCCTGGAAGAGAGCAAAGGGGCTTAGTGAATCAACTTCTCCTTCAGCTTAGCCAACATGTCTACCGTCATGGCATCGAGATCATACTCAGGCTTCCAATCCCATTCCTGACGAGCACAAATGTCCTCGAGGCTGTTAGGCCAAGAGTCTGCATTGGCTTGCTTCAAGGGGTCTACCTGGTATTCCATCTCAAATTCGGGCTTATACTTGCGAATAGCAGCGAGTACACCTTCGGGGTCGAAGCTCATGGCTGCGATGTTGAAAGCGTTACGGTGGATCAAACGAGTTGGATCAGCTTCCATCAACTCGACACAAGCGCGAAGAGCGTCGGGCATGTACATCATGTCCATGTAAGTACCCTTACCAATGGGGCAAACGAACTTTTCACCACGTACGGCACTGTAATAAATGTCGCAAGCGTAGTCAGTCGTACCACCGCCCGGAGGAGTTACGTAAGAAATCAAACCCGGGAAGCGAACGGCACGAGTATCTACGCCGTACTTACGATAGTAGTAGTCAGAAAGCAACTCTGTCGTCACCTTAGAAACACCGTAGATGGTGCGGGGACGTTGAATCGTGTCCTGCGGAGTATGATCGGCCGGCGTTTCGGGACCGAAAGAACCGATAGAACTGGGCGTGAACACAGCGCATTCGTGTTCGCGAGCTACCTCCAATACATTCCACAAACCGTCGATACCGATTTTCCAAGCCAACTGAGGACGACCTTCAGCTACGACACTCAGCAAAGCAGCGAGGTTATAAATCGTATCTACACGATGCTTCAAGACTACGGAAGCAATCTGTTCGCCGTTCGTTACATCGCAGATTTCATACGGACCGCTATCACGCAGTTCACCTTGAGGTTGCGCACTGGGAATATAACCACAAACCACGTGATCGTTGCCGTAGATACTACGCAACTTCATAGTGAGCTCAGAACCGATCTGTCCTGTAGCACCGATAATGAGAATATTTTTCATTATGTGAGTAAGATATTATAGATGTAGAAATAGTAACCTATATTCAAGCCGAGAGGTCGTGCCCCGAATCCTGCTGCGTAGTCATACGGACAAGGTGTAATTGAGAAAAATCTATGATAACACATTCGCCATTACACACGCTTTGGGCAGAAAGGCACTACGAAACGCGACAAAGTTACGGCAAGGCGGTCGGTAAGCAAAGCGTTTCGGAACTTTTCTTTCAACTGTAACCTTTGACAGGAAGCTACCACGAGGAATGCTCCTGCATGAACTCCTTGACAGAATGAAATGAAAAGAACAATAATCAAAGAGACAAAAAACAGTTGTACCAATAAAAGTGCGGAGCTTCACCCACGCTTTGCAAAAAAAGAAGTTACTTTGCACAACCTTACATATGAAGAGGGATTTCCCCTACTCCAAAAACAACTATTTTAAACCCCATAAATACAATAATCCATGTACGGTAAATTCCAAGCTCATCTCCAGAAAGAATTGGAGGACATCAAGCAGGCTGGTCTGTACAAGCAGGAACGCCTCATCGAGGGTCCGCAACAGGCTGCTATCCAAGTAAAAGGTCAAGAAGTGCTCAACTTCTGTGCCAACAACTACCTCGGACTGTCTAACCATCCCCGCCTCATCCAGGCTGCCAAGGATATGATGGATCGCCGCGGTTACGGTATGTCGTCTGTACGCTTCATCTGTGGTACGCAAGACATGCACAAAGAGCTTGAAGCTGCCATCTCTGACTACTTCAAGACGGAAGACACGATTCTCTACGCTGCTTGCTTCGACGCAAACGGTGGTGTGTTCGAACCGCTCCTCACGGCTGACGATGCCATCATCTCCGATGCCCTCAACCACGCTTCTATCATTGACGGCGTGCGTCTTTGCAAGGCTAAGCGCTACCGCTATGCCAACGCTGACATGGAAGACCTCGAACGTCAGCTCCAGGCTGCTCAGGAACAGCGTTTCCGCATCATCGTAACGGATGGTGTCTTCTCTATGGACGGTAACGTGGCTCCGATGGACAAAATCTGTGACCTCGCCGAGAAGTACGATGCCCTCGTAATGGTCGACGAAAGCCACTCCGCAGGTGTAGTTGGTGCTACGGGTCACGGTGTCAGCGAGTTCTTCAATACTTACGACCGCGTAGACATTTATACCGGTACACTCGGCAAGGCTTTCGGTGGTGCTATGGGTGGATTTACCACGGGTAAGAAGGAAATCATCGACATGCTCCGTCAGCGCAGTCGTCCCTACCTCTTCTCTAACTCTGTAGCTCCCGCGATTGTTGGTGCCGCTCTCGAAACCTTCAAGATTCTGAAGGAGAGCAATGCAATCCACGACAAGCTCGTTGAAAACGTAACTTACTTCCGCGAGAAGATGTTGGCTGCCGGCTTCGATATCAAGCCGACCCAGAGTGCCATCTGCGCTGTGATGCTCTACGACGCTAAGCTCTCACAGGTTTACGCTCAGAAGATGCAGGAAGAAGGTATTTACGTAACGGGCTTCTACTACCCCGTCGTTCCGAAGGATCAGGCTCGTATCCGCGTACAGATTTCTGCAGGTCACGAGCGCGAACACCTTGACAAGTGTATCGCTGCCTTCATCAAGGTGGGCAAGGAACTCGGTGTCTTGAAGTAATTCAAGCACTTCTCGCTAACGGATTCTGATTTTCTCTTGAATCCATTTATACGAGAGGCTGTATCGTCATTCAGACGGTACAGCCTCTCGTTCGTTTTCGCGATTAGGTGTGTTTGTGGGATACTATGTGCCATCTGAGGAGCAGGATGAATAGATTTATTCTTCTCATTTATTTCTATCTTCGTTTATTTTTTATTGCTGTCCGATAAAAGTCCAAATACAGTAATATTTGGAAAGGAGCATTGCACTCCTGCAATGCAGTTCCGCGACTTTGGAAATAGGCGTTGCACTCCTGCAATGCGGTTCCGCGACTTTGGGAAGGGGCATTGCACTACTGCAAAATGCTTCCGCAACTTTGGGAAGGGACATTGCACTTTTACAATGCGGTTCCGCGACTTTGGGGAAGGGCATTGCACTACTGCAATGTGGTTCCGCAACTTTGGGAAAGGGCATTGCACTTTTACAATGCGGTTCCGCGACTTTGGAAAGGGCCTTTGCACTTTTACAATGCGGTTCCGCGACTTTGGAAAGGGGCATTGCACTTTTACAATGCGGTTCCGCAACTTTGAAAAGGGGCATTGCACTTTTACAATGCGGTTCCGCGACTTTGGAAAGGGGCGTTGCACTTCTGCAATGCGGTTTCGCGACTTTGGAAAAGAGCGTTGCAGAAGTGCAATGCTACTTTCAGTCGCTACGCTCAGCAAGCAAATGGTGTTACGGAACAAGCATACAAAAAGGCCTGACACTGTAGCGATAGACACATCACACAGGTCAGACCTTAGCTGCAAGTCCCCTATTGTATTGAATAAGTCTGTGAGGAAGACATGCAGGTCTTCTACCTATGACGAACCGCAATAAACAAGGATACTAACTACACAAGCGGTTCGCACGTATCCCTTCGTTAAAACTTTTCCCTGTAGTTAACTAAGGGGATACTTAAAATTCGATTCCTAACCATATCCTGAAAGCATACCTGCTTAGGTCTATAGCTCATCGGAATCATTGCCTATTGAACTTGCCGCAAAGATAGAGGGGATTTCCCACCCGCAATTGTTCCATTTTAGTCCATTTCGCTATAAAATGTTTTGAGAAGGCTTTTTCTCTCTCACAGATTGCGTAGCTTTGTCCTAGCACAAGGAGCTAATAATCCTTTTGCCTTTCAGCTTGCGCCGCTGGTTCCGCTCAATGAATAACTAAGCGAAAAGAGGACTTTCGTCCTTAAACATTCCTCTCTGACCAGGTAGCGACATGCCCCGCGTAAGCTCCATCAATTGACTATCGCATCTCGTAGAAACTGCTCAACCAGCTGTTTCTACAAGTTTGTTTCCGCCACTATGACAAACAAAATACCCTCCCTTCTGACCCGAGTAGAAGAAACGCTTGGACAAAAGATTTGCACCCCCCGCGATTTTGATGCCCTGTCACAATCGATCTATACTTCTACCCACATACGCATCTCTTCCAGCACCCTGAAGCGTATGTGGGGATATGTGCACGATGTTCCCAATTACGCACCACGCAGTTACACCCTGCACGCCCTGGCACAATACATTGGCTACAAGGATTTCGACACGTTCTTGATGAATCTGGACGAAAGCAATGCGGAAGTTGACAGCGACTTTATCTGCAACCAGCAGCTTTGCACCGATAATTTACCCGTAAATACTCGTATCAGGCTACTTTGGGAGCCCAATCGCTGTCTGACCATTCGACTTCAAGAAAATGGCTTATTTATTATTGAGGAGTCTATCAACAGCAAACTCGCTGTCGGCGATACCTTCTGCTGTTCCCACTTCGTTTGGAACGAGCCGCTCTACCTCCACTCCCTGACGCATGGAGAGTTTAAGAATATCAGCTACGCATGCGGACGAAATGGCGGAATCAAATTTTACTTGATTTCAAATCAAGAAGAAGACATATAAGAGGAACTTGAAAAGATTCCTCTTCGTGTTTCGACCCCATTCCATCACGAACATCTATCCCCCTCACCCACATACTATAACAATCCACTCGCTTCATGGACTCCTCCGATTTTATTACAGACGATTCGATAACCCAAGCCAGCAAAGACGAAGAGCTCATCCCACTGACAGACCGAGGCGGAACGTTGAATGCCTTCCTGCTTCGAAAAGAGGGAAAGAACTTTTTCCTCAAGAAACTCAAGCCTGAGTTTGTCCAAGACCAACGCTACCGCGAACTCTTTCGTAAGGAGTTTGACTTGGGACAAAGCTTAGACAATCCGCATTTCGTTAAGTACATCAGTCTTCAGGATGACGAAAAGGGAATGCAGATTATGATGGAGTACATACAGGGAGCTACCTTGGAACAAAAGTTGAAGGCAGCTCCCGAGTGGTTTCGCTCGCGCGCCCACCTGGATCGTTTCCTGTCTCAATTACTCAACGGACTGAATTACCTGCATGCCAAAGGCATTGTACATGCCGATCTCAAGCCGCAGAACATCATGTTGACACGCATCAACAACGATGTGAAAATCATTGATCTGGGCTTTGCCTATTCCGACAGCTACACGGTCTCAACGGGTTGTACCCTGCAGTTTGCGGCACCCGAACAGGCTCCCGACGGTAATCACAATCTGGACACGCGAACGGACATCTATGCCGTCGGTAAGATATTGGAGTACCTCGAACAACGAAGTGGAACGGATTTGCCGAAAGTATATGGTAAAATCAAGCAACGCTGTCTGCAACAGGCGAAGGAGAAACGATTTCAACACGTTGACGAGATTCTCCACTTGGTGCTCCGCCGCAAACGCCGCATCCGCAACTTGATCGCGACGGGTACGACCCTGCTTTTCCTCTTCATGCTGGGTTACTTCTATATCAACACCAGTACGGGACGCCAACGCTGGGAGTCCTTCAAGTGGACCATTTATCGCCCCAACTATGACTTTGAGTACAACTTGGTGTACTACAAATATCTGACACCCGAAAGGAATGCCTGCGAGGTGGTGGGAGGCCGAGTCAGCTTTAACGGTGCGGGCATGCAGGATGGCGACGACATTCGCATCACAGCGGAACACCAACCGGCGAATGGAGAAGTCTGTCGCACCGTTGCCATTGCCGACAGTGCTTTCTACCAGGGGAAAACCTTTACGAGCGTGTACCTGCCCGAAGGAATCGAACGAATCGGGACGCGTGCCTTTTCGGAATGCCCAGAGATTAACTTTATCAACGTGCCCTCATCGGTCCAAAAGATTGGCAATTATGCCTTTTCTGAGATGAACCACCTCATTTCCATCCGCTTGCCCCATACGCTGCGTGAGCTCTCTATTGGCATGCTGAGCGAATGTTTCGCGCTTGAATCGGTCCGTCTGCCCAAAGACGTCAAGGTTCTCCCGATGGACTTACTCGGCAGAGACACCATGTTGACCGAAGTGATTCTGCCCGACAGCCTCGAACGCATTGAACGGGGCGTCTTCTGGGAATGCCGCAACCTGACTCGCATCAGTCTCCCATCTACGCTGAAGTATATCGGAGAGTATGCCTTCTTCTACTGCACCAAGTTGCGCCACATTTATTGTCATGCCACCGAACCTCCCAAGGCACTCTATTCGTTTAAAAAGAATGAGAAAGCAATTCTCCATGTGCCTAAAGGAACGAAGAAACGCTATGAGCAGGCGAGCGATTGGAATCACCTGACGATTGTAGACAACTTGTAACCGCACGTAAGCGGACTGAACACCTTGTATGCTCCTTTATGGGACAAGTCAAGGACTTTTTACCCCAAAGTTTTGTACTTTTGCCAACCAATAAAAGGGAGGACAGACCTTATAAGATAGATAAGGCGTAAGGTTGAAGAAATGTCAGACTCTGTGACCGATTCTGCCAGCGGCAACCTTCCTCTTCCGAACTACTAAACTCCCCTTATTCTTATGTTAGAAATAAAGAATCTGCATGCCTCTGTAGAAGGCAAAGAAATATTGCGCGGCGTCAACCTTACGATTGGCGACGGCGAAGTACACGTACTGATGGGTCCGAACGGTTCGGGCAAGAGCACATTGAGTCACGTCTTGGTGGGCAACCCTAAATTTGAGGTGACGGAAGGTAGCATCACCTTTAACGGTAAGGACCTGTTGGCACTCTCACCCGAAGACCGCTCACACGAAGGAATCTTCATGTCCTTCCAGGCTCCGACCGAAATTCCGGGTGTTTCGATGACGAACTTCATGCGTGCCGCGCTCAATGCCAAACGCAAATACTTCGGACTGGAACCGATTCCGGCGGGTGAGTTCTTGAAACTGCTGAAGGAGAAACGTAAACTCGTGGGACTCGATGCGCACTTCATGAGTCGCGGCGTCAACGAGGGCTTCTCGGGTGGTGAACGCAAGCGCAACGAAATCTTTCAGATGGCGGTACTGGAACCCCTGTTCTCTATCTTGGACGAAACGGACTCAGGCCTGGATGTCGATGCGCTCCGTGTCGTAGCGGAAGGTTTCAACCTGTTGCGCACAGAGAAGACCAGCGCCATGGTCATCACACACTATCAGCGCATGTTGGACTACTTGAAACCGGACTTCGTTCACGTACTGGTCAACGGCCAAGTGGTCAAGGAGGGCACGGCTGAGCTGGGTTACGAAATCGAAGAAAAGGGATTTGACTGGATCAGAGAACAGCTGTAAGCACAGCTTTGAAGCTTGCTTGGGTGAACTGGTGACAAACCGCCGATGCCTCGCTGGGCGAAGGAGAACGGACAAAGAGGTCTGTTGCTCCTTGACAGACCGGCTTACACGCGTCGGCAACCACTGTGCAGCCCGAACCCTCGCCCGCTTGCTCTCCCCCTTTCAACCACCCGCTCCTGCATTTCACATTTCCCATCCTTCCTATCGCATCACATAGGAACACAACGCCCATCCATTATGAACAGTCATCAACAATACCTTGACCTCTACGAGGCACATCAATCCCTGCTGGCACAGGGTAGTTGTGCCGCGCTCAACGCGCCGCGTGCGGAAGCCGCTCGGCTGCTCGCCCTTCAGGGCTTGCCCGGACGAAAGGTTGAGCGATACAAATATACTTCGGCTGAAGAGGCTTTTGCTCCCGACTATGGGATGAACCTCAAACGGCTGATGCCCAATGTCAACCCCTACGAAGCTTACAAGTGTAACGTGCCCAACCTCAGTACGTCACTCTTCTTCGTAGTCAACGATACGCCTTACCCTGCTCCCGCTTGTTCGCGCACCCTCTTGCCCGAGGGAGTCATCGTCGACAGTCTGTGCCACGTAGCCGCTACGCGTCCGGACTTGCTCGACCGATATTACAACCAAGCCGCAGCAACCGATCGCGATTTCCGCACCGGACACGACGGAGTCACGCTGCTCAACACGATGTTGGCACAGGACGGACTCTTCATCTACTTGCCGAAAGGCACAGAACTGAAGGCTCCCATTCAGGTAGTCAACGTCTCGGCAGCCCGTATGGACACACTGAGCATACGTCGTGTGCTGATTGTAGCCGAAGCGAACGTAAAGGGTTCAATCCTTTTCTGCGACCACGTAGAGGGAACTGCCCGCTACCAGACAACACAGGTGGTCGAAGTCTTTGCGGGAACAGACTCCCAACTCAATCTGTACAGCATTGAGGAGACCCACTCTAACAATACACGCTTCTCTACGCTCTATGCAGAGTGTGAAGCCCGTAGCCAAGTGAGTGTGGACGGCATTACGCTGACCTGCGGCCAGAGCCGCAACCGCATCGACGTACGCTTGAAGGGCGAAGAGGCGAAGGCGGAGCTTTACGGTGCCGTGATTGCCGATGCCGAGCAGCGCGTAGACCACAATCTGCTGGTGGAACACCTCGTACCGAAGTGTACCAGCGAAATGCTTTATAAATATGTGCTCGACAGTAAGAGTACAGGTGCCTTTGCGGGCAAGGTCTATGTGGCTCCCGGTGCACAGCAAACGGCTTCGCTCCAGACAAATGCCAACCTCTGTGCATCAGACGATGCCCGTGCTTACTCCCAGCCAATGCTCGAAATTTATGCGGACGACGTGAAGTGTAACCACGGCAGTACGGTGGGTAAGCTCGACGAAACTGCGCTCTTCTATATGCGTCAGCGCGGCATTCCCGAATCGGAAGCCCGTCTGCTCTTGCAGCACGCCTTCGTGAACGAGGTGTTGCGCCACGTACAGATTCCGCATCTCTACGAACGACTTTCGCACTTGGTCGAACTGCGTTTTCAGGGCGAACTCAACCGTTGCAAAGGTTGCAAGATGTGTAAATCGCCCGCTGAAGACTGAACCAAGTAAACCGCTCTGTGTGGAAGGTGGAGGAGATAAAGTAGGCCGGAAACGAGAAGTTTCTTTACTATTGACGAATCTCCCGGTATTTCTCCCCCACCCTCCACCTCTTCACGGTTCAACACAGTGGCTTCACCACTCCTCCACTTTCCACCATCCACTTACAATCCTCTCCCTCTCTCATGTACAATCTTTCTCAAGTGCGCCAGGATTTTCCCATCCTGAGCCGTGAAGTTTATAAGCGACCGCTGGTCTATCTGGACAATGCGGCCACGACCCAAAAGCCCCGCCCGGTAGTCGAAGCCATGACGGAGGAATACTATTCGGTCAATGCCAATGTACACCGAGGGGTACATTACCTCTCTCAGCAAGCAACCGACCTCCACGAGGCGGCACGCGAGGCTGTACGCGCCTTTATCCATGCTCGCTCTACGGCTGAAATCATCTTTACGCGCGGAACAACCGAAAGCCTCAACTTGGTGGCTTCCTCGTATGGACAGGCATTCCTGCGCGAAGGTGACGAGGTAATCGTAACGGTCATGGAACATCACAGCGACATTGTACCCTGGCAGCTACTGCGCGACCGTACGGGCATTGTGCTCAAAGTGGTCCCGATGAGCGACGAAGGTGTTCTCGACCTCGAAGCTTACGAGAAGTTGTTCACGCCACGTACTAAATTGGTCTGCGCAGTCCATGTGAGCAATGTGCTGGGCACGGTCAATCCGGTACGCGAGATGGCTGCCACGGCGCACGCACACGGTGCACACTTCTTGGTTGATGCCGCACAGAGTGTTCCCCACTTCCCGGTGGATGTGCAACAGCTGGACTGTGATTTTCTGGTCTTCTCAGGTCACAAAATTTACGGTCCCACGGGCATCGGTGTACTCTATGGCAAGGAGGAACTGCTCGAACAAATGCCTCCCTACCAGGGCGGCGGCGAAATGATTGCGCGCGTGACCTTCGAACATACTACTTACGAACGCCTTCCCTTCAAGTTTGAAGCCGGAACTCCTGATTACGTGGCAACACACGGTCTGACGGCCGCCCTAAACTATGTGAGCCAACTGGGCATGGAGCAAATCCATGAGCACGAACAGGAATTGACGCGCTACGCTATGGAGCAGATGGCGCAAATTCCCGGAATGAAGCTATACGGTACGGCTCCGGGAAAAGATGCGGTCGTTGCCTTCAATGTGGGAGACATCCATCCGCTCGACCTCGGTACCTTGCTCGACCGACTGGGCATCGCCATCCGCACCGGACATCACTGTGCCCAACCACTCATGGCGCGGTGCGGCGTAGAGGGCATGGCTCGCGCCTCCTTTGCCTTGTACACGACGCGTGAGGAAATCGATGCGCTCGTGGCAGGTATTGACCGCGTGAGAAAGATGTTCTAAAAGAAACAACTCAGCATATCTGCATCGACAAGGAAGCACATTATCCCCCTCACTTTCTATCCCTATGGCAGGCAAAGAGGAAGAACCTTCTAACCTCCCATACCAATAATCGAGAAAGGAGCTGAACCTCTAACCTCTTAATCTTTAACCCTACATAAAAACAATTTTGCTCATGTATCAATCTAACCTTCTCCTCACGACCACTCCCTCGGTTGAGGGACGTCCCATTCGTCAGTACCACGGTATTGTGACATCTGAAACGATTATTGGTGCCAACGTCATCAAAGACTTCTTTGCTGGAATGAGCGACTTCTTCGGCGGTCGTTCGGGAGCTTACGAGGAAGTTTTGGTCAAAGCCAAGGAAACTGCACTGAAAGAACTCAGCGAACGTGCTCAGCAAATGGGAGCGAATGCTGTAGTGGGTGTAGACTTGGATTATGAAACGGTGGGCTCTGGCGGTTCGATGCTGATGGTCGTTGCCAGCGGTACGGCTGTGACCATCTAAACTACGCACGATTTACAGTTACGAACGGAAGTAACCTCTGAAGCACCTATCAGTAACGATTGCTAATGAGGCACTGAGGTTGTACGGTCGCGGCATGACGCGACCCAAAGCAGAAGTAAAATGCTTTCGCTGAATCAGTATGTGTAACCCAAGCAGAAGTAACTTCCTTTGCTAATTAGGTTATGCATACTATGGAGTCGCGGCATGCGCGACCGTACCACACATACGTATCCCAAAGCAGAAATACTTTCCTTCGCGAAATAGGCAGTTAAGCACGCAGGCGGTCTATCCCTATACGCAGGCATTGCTTTTCGTCCCTCCTTATATATAAGTCTATGCTTTCCCCTCTTTATAATTCTGAAGGCCTTATCGAGGCAGGTTGCGACGAGGCAGGTCGTGGTTGTTTGGCGGGCAGTGTCTATGCCGCCGCCGTCATCTTGCCTCCCGACTACGAGAACCCTCGGCTAAACGATTCCAAACAGCTCACAGCGAAGCGAAGATATGCTTTGCGCGAAGAAATCGAACGCGATGCGTTGGCGTGGGCTATTGGCGTGGTGACTCCCGAGGAAATTGACGAAATCAACATTCTCAATGCTTCCATACTGGCTATGCACCGCGCGGTAGATAGACTTAAAGTTAAGCCAGGCTTCTTGATTATCGACGGTAACCGTTTTAAGCCCTACCCCAACGTGCCGCATCAGACCATCGTGAAGGGGGATGCCAAATACTTATCGATTGCAGCCGCTTCGATACTGGCAAAAACGTATCGCGACGATTACATGCTCGAACTGCACAAGGAGTTTCCCTTCTACGGTTGGGATCGCAACGCGGGCTACCCAACCAAGGCGCACCGCGCGGGTATTCTCGCACACGGCATCACCCCTTATCATCGGCGAAGCTTTGGCGGACTGGGCGAACAACAACTTCCCTTTCCCGAAGAGGAGGCATGAAGCCAAACGGGAATGGTTTATGAACAAGTCGTGAAGCATATCCCCACGGACTAGTAAGGTACGGGAGCGCATGGGTGCGTTCCCGCTTTTTTTTCCTACTTTTGCACGCAAAATAATAACATAGCTATGCAAAAGAACTTAGTAATCGTAGAGTCTCCTGCCAAAGCCAAGACTATCGAGAAGTTTCTCGGTTCTGATTTCAAGGTGATGTCGAGCTACGGCCACATCCGTGACTTGAAAAAGAAAAACTTTGGGGTTGACCTCGAAACGTTCGATCCACAATATGAGATTCCCGCTGACAAGAAACATGTAGTCAGCGAACTGCGCGCCCAAGCGAAAAAGGTAGAAGCCGTTTGGTTAGCATCCGATGAGGACCGCGAAGGAGAAGCCATCTCTTGGCACCTCGCGGAAGTTCTTGGTTTAGACCCGAAGGAAACACGTCGTATCGTTTTTCACGAAATTACCAAGCCTGCAATCTTAGCCGCTATCGAAAATCCCCGTCATATCGACTTGAACTTGGTTGATGCGCAGCAGGCACGCCGTGTGCTCGACCGCTTGGTGGGCTTTAAATTGTCGCCGGTACTTTGGCGCAAGGTGAGACCGAGTCTTTCGGCTGGCCGAGTACAAAGTGTGGCGGTGCGCTTGATTGTAGAACGTGAACGCGAAATCAATGCCTTCCGTGCGGAAGACTGTTTCCGCGTGACGGCACTGTTTGAAGTTCCATCAGCAAAGGGTCCGGCACAGCTTAAGGCAGAATTGAACCGCCGCTTCCCGACCCAAGAGGCTGCAGAGGCTTTCCTGCAAAGCTGTAAAGGGGCTGATTTCACCATCGAACAGATTGCTACCCGTCCGGCCAAACGTACACCGGCTCCTCCCTTTACGACGTCGACCCTGCAACAGGAAGCGGCTCGCAAATTGGGCTTCTCGGTGGCAATGACAATGCGTGTGGCCCAGGGATTATATGAGTCGGGACTCATTACTTATATGCGTACGGACTCGATGAACCTTTCGGACCTCTGCCTGAACAGTTGTGCGCAGGTGATTGAGCAACTAATTGGGAAGGAATATCATCAACAGCGCGCTTACCATACGCGTGCCAAAGGTGCACAGGAAGCGCACGAAGCCATTCGTCCGACGGACATGAGCCGCCAAAAGATTTCGGGTACGGCACAGGAACAACGCCTCTACGAACTTATTTGGAAACGTACGCTGGCTTGCCAGATGGCTGATGCCAAACTGGAAAAAACCACGGTGGGTATCTCGGTGACGGGACGCGAAGAAATGTTTCAGGCATTGGGCGAAGTCATCCGCTTCGATGGTTTCTTGAAAGTATACCGCGAAAGCTTGGGCGATGAGGATAACAACGCTACGGCTGCGGAGGAAACAGGCCTGCTGCCCGAAATGCACGAAGGCGAACAGCTGAAGCGTTTGACCGTACAGGCTCAACAACGCTTTACGCAACAACCGCCTCGTTACACGGAAGCATCACTCGTACACAAGCTCGAGGAATTGGGCATCGGCCGTCCGTCAACCTACGCTCCTACGATTTCGACCATTCAGCAACGCGAGTACGTAAAGAAGGGGGACCGCGAGGGTACGCCCCGTCCGTACTTGCAACTCACACTCGACGGCGAGCAAATAGTCACGCAGACGCTGACTGAGAATGTTGGCAGCGACCGTGGCAAACTGACTCCGACAGATACCGGATTGGTAGTGAACGACTTCCTCATGGAGTACTTCCCTGAGATTATGGACTACAACTTCACGGCCAATGTGGAGAAGCAATTTGACGAAGTGGCAGAAGGTAAGCAAGACTGGCACAAACTGCTTCGTGACTTCTACCAAGACTTTGACCCGCAAGTAGAACGTACGCTCAACGAGAAAACGGAACACCGTGTGGGTGAACGCACATTGGGCAACGACCCGAAAACGGGTAAGGTGGTCAGTGTTAAGATAGGCCGCTACGGTCCGGTCGTTCAGTTAGGCGAGACGAGCAACGAGGAAAAGCCTACTTTTGCTAATCTCGCACCGGGTCAGAGCATCGAAACCCTTACACTCGAAGAGGCACTGGAGCTTTTCAAACTGCCACGCATCTTGGGCGAATTCGAAGAGCTGCCGGTCAAGGCTAATTCGGGACGATTCGGTCCTTACGTGCAACTGGGCAAACTCTTTGTGTCGATTCCGAAGGGAGAAGACCCGATGAGCATTACCTTGGAGCGTGCCATCGAGCTGATCAAGCTGAAGCGCGAAGCCGAGGAACGCAGCCACTTGAAGCAATTTGAAGAGGAACCCGACTTGGAAATTCGCGCCGGACGATGGGGACCGTACATTGCTTACGCAGGCAAGAACTACAAGATTCCCAAGAAGGATGCCGAAAGAGCTGCCGAACTGACGCTTGAGGAATGCAAAGCACTCATTGAGGCGGAACAGAAGAAGCCTGCCCGTACGAGAAGAACAACCAAGAAATAAATCCTAACTATCTATCGCGTGCGAAGCATCATCTTAGTAGGCTACATGTGTGTCGGGAAGACCACAGTAGGCAAGGCGCTGGCAAAGGAATTGAACTGTAACTTCTATGACCTCGACTGGTATATCGAAGAACGGTTTCATACGAAGGTCAACCGGATATTCGCCGAGGAAGGCGAACAACGCTTTCGGGACTTGGAACGACGGATGCTACGAGAGGTGGCAGCCTTTGAAGACATCGTTTTGTCCTGCGGAGGAGGTACACCTTGTTACTTCGACAACATGGAGTACATGAATTCCGTGGGCGAGACTTTCTACCTCAAGGCTTCACCCGAGACCATCCTGCAACACTTGGCACTCAGCCGGGGTGAACGCCCGCTACTCAAGGGGAAAAGTCCGGAAGAGTTGCGCGAGTTTATCGTGAAGCAACTCGACGAACGAATCCCGTTCTACGAACAAGCACGCCATCACATAGACGTGAACGTATTGGACGATTTTGACAAGATCGGTTACGTGGTCAATGATATAATGAAATATTTAAACGATTAGCCATCAATGCGAAAATGGAGAATTGAAGATTCCGAAGAACTCTACAACATCAAAGGTTGGGGAGTGAATTACTTCGGCATCAATGAAAAGGGACACGCATACGTGTCGCCCCGCAAGGACGGTGTTAAGGTGGACTTGAAGGAAATCGTCGACGAACTCAATTCGCGCGACATCACAGCTCCTGTACTGCTCCGTTTCCCCGACATTCTTGACAACCGGATTGAGAAAACATCCGACTGTTTCAACCGTGCCGCCGAAGAGTATGACTACAAGGCTGAGCATTTCATCATCTACCCTATTAAGGTAAACCAAATGCGTCCGGTCGTGGAGGAAATTATCAGCCACGGCAAAAAGTATAACCTCGGTCTGGAAGCGGGCTCGAAGCCTGAACTTCATGCGGTACTTGCGACCAATATGGATTCAGACAGCTTGATTATCTGTAACGGTCACAAGGACCAGAACTTTATCGAGCTGGCTCTTCTCGCACAGAAGATGGGTAAACGCGTTTTCCTCGTGGTCGAGAAGTTACCAGAGTTGATTACCATTGCTCAAACAGCTGAGAAGATTGGCGTGCGTCCGAACCTCGGTATCCGCATCAAACTCGCTGCTTCGGGTACGGGTAAGTGGCAGGAGAGCGGCGGTGACGCTTCGAAGTTTGGTCTGAACTCCTCTGAATTGCTCCAGGCACTTCAGAAGCTCGACGAAATGGGACTGCGTGACTGCTTGAAGCTGATTCACTTCCACATTGGTTCACAAATCACGAAAATCCGCCGTATCTCCACGGCGTTACGCGAAGCAGCACAGTTCTACGTGCAACTTCACGCCATGGGCTTCAAGATTGAGTTTGTTGACTGCGGTGGTGGCTTGGGTGTAGACTATGACGGTACGCGTTCAAGCAACTCGGAAAGCTCGGTCAACTATTCCATCCAGGAATATGTCAATGACTGCGTTTACACCTTCGTTGATGCGGCCAATAAAAACAACATTCCTCATCCCAACCTGATTACAGAAGGCGGTCGTTCGCTGACAGCCCATCACTCCGTGCTGATTGTCGATGTCATTGAGAGTGTAAGCATGCCGCACATGGACGAAGATTTCCACGCTTCGGAAGTGGACCACCAGTTGGTACGCGACTTGACGGAAATTTGGGATAAGCTCTCTACGCGCTCAATGCTGGAGGACTGGCACGACGCGCAGGACATTCGCGACGAGGCACTCGACCTCTTCCGCCACGGTATCATTGACTTGAAGACGCGTGCGCAGATTGAAAGTCTCTATTGGAGCATTTCGCACGAAATAAGTGAATTGGTTCATCACCAAAAGCACGTGCCAGACGAATTGCGCTCGTTGGACAAGACGATGTCGGACAAGTATTTCTGCAACTTCTCCCTCTTCCAGTCGCTGCCCGACTCTTGGGGTATTGACCAACTCTTCCCCATCATGCCGATTCAGCGTCTCTGTGAGAAGCCTACCCGCTCTGCAACCTTGCAGGACATCACTTGCGACTCGGACGGTAAGATTACGGCTTACGTAAACTACAATCAGCAAACGTCTTACTTGCCGCTCCACCCCATCAAACCGGGGGAACATTACTACGTAGGTGTGTTCCTCGTTGGTGCCTACCAGGAGATTCTTGGCAACATGCACAATCTCTTTGGTGACACGAATGCCGTGCACATCACGGTCGACGAAGACGGTTACAGCATCGATAAGACCATCGACGGAGAGACTATTGCCGATGTCTTGGAATATGTGCAATACGACCCGAAGCGTCTGGTGCGTCGCCTCGAATCGTGGGTAAGCAAGGCAGTAAAGGAAAACCGTATTACCATCGAGGAAGGTAAGGAGTTCATCTCTAACTACCGCTCGGGTCTTTACGGCAGTACGTATCTGGAATAAAGCTTTTCCTCAAACAGGAAAGCTGGAAATGAAGAAAGGAGCATCCTAAGCTAAACTTGGGATGCTCCTTCTGTTTTCACTCGATTCAAACGCCCCGCGGGCAATGGGAACAGGGTGGAGAAGGCTCAAAACACAAGCCTTCGGAAACAAAAGAGGGTGTGCCGGCATCACAGCGGGCACACCCTCTTGGTTTATTCAGCTATGCTGAGAGTGGATTTAGCAAACCTTCTCGAGCTTCTTGAGAATCGCAAAGATGAAGACAGCTGAAACAAGGCAAAGTACGATGAGCAACCCCCATACGATGGTCAATGCCTGGTCGCCCCAAATCATGGCGGGAACAGATGTCAACAAGTTACCGATGGCAGTAGCTACAAACCAGCCACCCATCATCATACCCTTCATCTTGGGAGGTGCAACCTTAGAAACGAAGCTAATACCCATCGGTGAAAGGAACAATTCAGCGAAAGTCAATACCAAATAGGTGCTTACCAACCAGTTGGCTGACACACGCGTTACCGTTTCACCTGCTGCAATACCTGCTGCCTGTACATTCGGCGTAGCAAGTCCCTGGCTACCTGCTGCAATCACCAAGAAACCGATAGCGGCAATCAACATACCGAGTCCAATCTTCTTGGGAGCTGAAGGTTCTGCGTTACGCATGGCCAACATACCAAAGAAAGCCAACGATACCGGCGTCAGTGCTACTACAAAGAAGGGGTTGAACTGCTGGAAGATGGGAGCAGTTACTTCCGTAATAGCAGGAAGGTTGAGGTACATGGCATAGAGAACGGCTGCAACACCACCTAATACGGCCAATGAAATAATCTTACCCTTACCCGTCTTAGACTGGAAGAGTGAGAAAGCGGCATACACACCGATGATAACCAACACGAGGTTCCAAACGTTGAACATCATGCTTTGCACACCCGTAGATTCCGTCTGAACGTAGTCGCGAGCAAAATAAGTCAGCGTCAAACCGTTCTGGTGGAAGGCCATCCAGAAGAAGATAACCACTGCGAATACCAGGCAGAGGGCTACCACACGTTCCTTCGTCTGTGCAGGTGTCAGTTCTTCTTCGTGCGTCTCAGCCTTGGCCACTTCCTTCTTCTTATCGGTCAATACCTCTGCAAAGGTCGGACGGCCTAAGTAATAAATGGCCATTGAAATAATCAACGAAAGACAAGCTACGCCAAAAGCATAGTGGTAAGACTCTGCAGGAGTTGCTCCCATATTCTTCTGTGCCCAGTCCATGATAGCAACGGCAGCTGAAGGTGCAAAGAGTGCACCAATGTTGATGGCCATATAGAAGATAGAGAATGCAGAGTCACGCTTGGCTTCGTAACGAGGGTTGTCATAGAGGTTACCTACCATTACCTGCAAGTTACCCTTAAACAAACCCGTACCCAAGGATACGAGTGCCAATGCACCAAACATACAGCCGTAAGCGAATACGCCTGTTCCGGCGGGAACCGAAAGCAATACGTAACCCAGGAACATGACTACGATACCCAACGTTACCATCTTGCTATAACCGAACTTATCAGCGAGAATACCGCCAATGAACGGAAGGAAGTAGACGAACATCAAGAATGTAGAGTAAATACTACCCGCTGCCGCAGCAGAGAGTCCGAAGTTCTCCTGAAGAAAGAGAACGAACACGGCTAACATCGTGTAATAGCCGAAACGCTCACCCGTATTGGCAAGTGCCAAGGTGAAAAGACCTTTAGGTTGTCCTTCAAACATAGATTTGTAGAATTGTTTATGAGTTAATAATGAATTGAATTTCAAGTGAATGGTTGGAATGGAAAACGCTTGGCTGTTTGCTGTCCAGTCTTGCTCCTGCCAACGGAACAAGTACACTGCAAACGAACTCAGAGCTGTCTGTTACGTTGACAAAACGCTCCAGCATGCCCTCTGCCTAAACTGTAAGGCTTTACTGTCCCGACTCCGCCATCTCCTCCTTCAAGAACTTCCAGGTATATCCCTTCTCGCTCTTGACGAGCCCTTCTGGCGTGCCTTGATAAAGCAACTGTCCACCGCCTCGACCTCCTTCGGGTCCCATGTCAATCAAGTAGTCTGCCACTTTGATGACATCGAGGTTGTGCTCAATGACAATCACCGTATTGCCTCGCTCAACTAACTTCTGCAGCACCTCCATCAACACACGGATATCCTCGAAGTGAAGTCCCGTGGTCGGTTCGTCCAGGATATAAATGGTCTGTCCCGTGTCGCGTTTGGAAAGCTCCGTCGCGAGTTTCACGCGCTGGCTTTCTCCGCCCGAAAGCGTCGTCGAACTTTGTCCCAGTTTGATGTAACCCAGACCAACCTCCTGCAGGACTTTGATTTTGTGCAGAATATTCGGTACGTTCTCAAAGAATTCCACCGCCTGGTTGATTGTCATATCCAACACATCGGCTATGCTCTTCCCCTTGAAGCGCACCTCCAGCGTCTCGTGGTTATAACGTTTGCCGTGACAAGCCTCACAAGGCACGTACACATCGGGGAGGAAGTTCATTTCGATGGTCTTATAGCCATTTCCCTTACAAACCTCACAGCGTCCGCCGCGCACATTGAAGGAGAAGCGTCCGGGCTTGTAACCGCGAATCTTGGCTTCGGGCAGATTGACGAACAAGGAACGAATGTCAGAGAATACACCCGTGTAAGTAGCGGGATTCGAACGCGGTGTACGTCCCAAGGGACTCTGATCGACCGCAACCACCTTGTCTACATGTTCCAACCCCTCAATGGCTTCATACGCCAACGGCTCTTGCAACGAACGATAGAAGTGTTGCGAGAGAATGGGGAGCAATGTATTGTTTATCAACGTTGACTTACCACTGCCCGAAACACCGGTCACACAAATCAGGGTTCCGAGCGGGAAATCTACCGTTACATTTTTCAGATTATTTCCCTTCGCACCTACCAGGCGGAGCACCTGTCCGTTACCCACACGTCGTTCAGCGGGAATCTCGATGCGTCGTTTGCCGTTCAAGTATTGCGAAGTCAGCGTGTCCGTGGCCAGCATCTCCTGCGGAGTTCCCTGGAAGACCACTTCACCGCCCAGTCTACCGGCCCGTGGCCCCATGTCGACCACGTAGTCGGCCGCGAGCATCATGTCCTTGTCATGTTCCACGACCACAACCGTATTGCCCAAGTCGCGAAGCTCCTGAAGCGAATGAATCAGTCGCACGTTGTCGCGCTGATGCAATCCGATACTAGGCTCGTCAAGAATGTAGAGCACATTGACCAACTGCGAACCGATTTGGGTGGCCAGTCGGATGCGCTGACTCTCTCCGCCCGAAAGGGTCATCGAAGAACGAGACAACGAGAGGTAGTCCAACCCAACGTCCAGCAGGAACTTCAAACGCGACAGGAGTTCTTTCAGAATTTCATGCGCAATGGCACGTCGCTTCGAGTCCAATTGCTCCTCGACGTTCCCCAGAAAATCATAGAGTTCCGCAATGTCCATGTGAGCGAGTTCTGCAATGGTTTTACCAGCAAAACGGTACGAACGTGCTTCACGGTTCAATCGTTCACCATGACATTCGGGACAAACGGCAGTCTTCGAAAACTGGTCAGCCCATCGTTGCGAGGCAGCAGACATCTCTGCGTCTGCCATCTGCCGAATATACTTCGCCAAACCGTCAAAGTCCACGTAGTAATCATCGGTTGTATGGGCTACCGAGCCCGGGATGCGCAAACGTTCAGCACTTCCGTTGATGATTTCGTCCATGGCTTCGTCAGAAAGCTCACTAATTGGCGTCTTCAGATCATAGCCATACTTTTCCAAGACCGCTTCGACCTCCCAAAAGATCAGTGCATTGCGATACTTACCTAAGGGAGCGAGTCCTCCCTCGCGAATGGAGAGTTTATCATTGGGCACCACCTTCTCTCGGTCGATAATGCTCACGTAACCCAAGCCCTTACACTTCGGGCAAGCACCTTGGGCTGAGTTGAAAGAGAAGTTATGTGGCGCTGGTTCACGATAGGACACACCCGAAGTGGGACACATCAGCTGTTTGGAGAAGTAGCGCGCCTGACCATCGTCCGCGCGGAGCACCATCATCAGTCCGCCGCCCTGCTGAAGGGTCTGGCTCACACTTTTATTCAAGCGTTCCTCGTCCTTAGCCCGTACAGCCAACTTGTCTACCACTACCTCAATGTCATGATTCTTGTAGCGGTCCAGCTTCATGCCCTTGATGATTTCGCGAAGCTCACCGTCTACGCGGACAGTCAAAAAGCCCTTGCGCAATACCGACTCAAAGAGCTCCTTGTAATGTCCCTTACGCGTCCGAACCAAGGGAGCAAGCAGGTAGACCTTCTGTCCCTCGTAATCTTGAAGGATGCGTGCCACAATCTGCTCTTCGGTGTACTTCACCATCGGTTCGCCCGTCACGTAGGAGAAGGCCTCGCCTGCACGGGCATAAAGCAAGCGCAGGAAGTCGTAAATTTCGGTCACGGTGCCTACAGTCGAACGCGGATTCTTGTTGGTTGTCTTTTGCTCAATGCTGATAACCGGACTGAGTCCCGTTATCTTGTCCACATCGGGGCGTTCGAGATTATCGAGGAAGTTTCGCGCATAAGCCGAGAAGGTTTCAATGTACCGGCGTTGTCCCTCCGCATAGAGGGTGTCAAAAGCCAGCGAACTTTTTCCCGACCCGCTGAGTCCCGTGATGACATTCAAACTGTAACGCGGCAGGGTCACGTCTACATTCTTCAGATTGTGCACCCGCGCGCCACTGATATCTATCTTATTGTGTGTCATGATTGGTTTTTCTCCTTGTCGTACCGGCTTCAGTCACCCTATTGTGCACTGCCAGTACTTTCTGTAAATCCGCGAAGCAAGTTAATCACCTTCTTGATGTGATATTTTCGTCCGTCAGCCCCCCTCGCTTCGATGTGGAGGTAATAGGCTCCGTCGGGCACGTTTCTTCCGCCCGACTTTCCGTCCCATCCGCCAGCGGGATCGTTCCATTCATAGAGTTTCTTGCCCCAGCGACTAAACACGCTGGCCTTAAAGCTGACAATGCTCTTATAGCCTTCCTTCACGCGGAACACATCGTTGATGCCATCGCCATTGGGCGTAAACGCATTGGGAACTTCGAGCTTCGACTCCGAAAAAGTCAGGACGAAGGCCTCGTCCATGGCATAGTCCAAGGTGTCCGTGCCTTGCACAAAGCTGATGAAGAGTTCGACACTGAAGGAACCCGACTGCGTAAACGTGTACTGCGTATTTTCATCGTTTCGCACGAGGAAAGGCTTGCTCTCGCCCAACCGCGTAAAGCGCCACTCGTAGAGCGGTGTGTAGTTGCCCACGTTTTCAGGGTTTGCCGTGAAGGTCACAGCCAAGGGAGCGGAACCGTCATACTGGGTGTCGGTCGTCTCATTGCCGTCTTCGTTGATAAATGTCATCTGGGGATTGGCGGTCGGATAATCCTGTGCCCACAATGCCCCGCAGCTCCCCCACAGGAGCCCCAAAAACAAGAGGATGCGATGTAACATGGAATGCAATGGAAGAATAAACAAAAGGGCTTTTCTCTCTTCCTCGTATCCAAGCATCGGATCGGCGAAACACCGCCCACAGGATGGCGTGCAAAAGCCTAAATCTTGTAACGACCCACGCTCGAATGGAGAGCAGCACCGAAAATAGCCCAATAAACGAAAAGCCTCATCTGAAGTTTTTCACATGGGCGCAAAGATACTCATAAATGAGCAAAGCGTCTATCACCGCCCCCGAAAACTATCATTTTGTAAACCGTTCCACCCGCACTTCCATCCCTTGCATTTCGAGGGTTAAACCTACCAAGTCATAAAGGACCTTCTCGATATTTGTCACCACTTAATCAGAAGGAAAAGGGCTGTATCTCTATGTTACAAAATCGTATGTTAAAGGTTAAACTACTGATTTTCAAAGACATCTGTTTCCCTGTTCATGCCGTTTATCGTACTTTTGCCCCGCAAACCTCACGAGGAGAGAGGCAAACTGACCGCCGAAAGCCGTGTGCTTTCACCGCGACAGACCTTGCACGCCCGCTGGTTTTCCTCCGTGGAAAACAGCCTCAGACCAGGCACTCTTATCCCACTGTCGGATGTCACCCGAAGGGAACACCTAGCGCCTCCCCTTCCCCTCTTTTTCCGCTGTACAGACGGAAGTACACAGGGATCACCCCCCTGTAATGGTTCCAACACCTCCTTCCGCCCCCACGGGTCGCCTTCCACATATCTCGGTGCCACACAGCCCTTGCAAAGACCGTGTGAGAAATGACACCACTGGCGCCCTCCCGATTACCCGATAGTCCTCGTGGCAAATTTTATCAGATGACAATTAAACAAGTAATCTTCTTTTTTGCAACGATCCTAACTTTCGCTATTACAGCACCCTCCTTTGCCCAGACCAAAGGCAAAGCTTCTTTTTATGGAAATAAGTTTCACGGCCGCCGCACCAGTAATGGTTCGGTTTATCACAAAGACAGCCTTACCTGTGCCCACCGCTCCCTTCCTTTCGGCACCCTGCTCAAGGTAACCAACCGAAAGAACGGTAAAGAAGTCGTTGTACGCGTCACCGACCGCGGTCCTTACGTTCGTGGACGTTTGGTCGACCTCTCCATGGCCGCTGCCAAAGAATTAGGCATGGTTGCCATGGGTGTAGCCCCCGTTGAAATTGAAAATATGGGCATTGTCAGCGATGAATTTGATATCGCGACTGCCAACCAACGCCTCCTGGCTAAGCGCCACAGCCTGCCCGAGGCGAAATACCTCGACCCCGCCACGGGCAAATTCTACACGATGGCGGAATGGAAACATCGCGGCGAGCTGGCACGTCAGCAGCACATTGCCGAGATGAAGAAGAAAGCGCAACCCCGTTACCGCATCCTCGGAGAACGGTTGACTGCCAAGAATCTCAAGAACCATAAACTACATTAAGCCATGGGGCTCTTTTCGAAGACAGACCATCAAGCACAAGCCGCTGCAGCTTTTACCGAGAGAACTTCTTCTGTTCTCAAGGGTGCCCTGGTAGCTTTGGCACTGTCTGCGAACAACCGACATAACCCCTCACTCACTGACTCCACAGCGGAAATTCTATGGAATATACCCCTCTAAGGGTAAAAGGCTCTTCCTCTTTATTAACAGGGAGAGCCTTTTTGGTAGCGCACAGCGACCCAAGGCTACACACATCACTGCCACACGGCCATCAGCCTTCCCTTCGTCAGACCCTACCATTCCTGTCGGGGAGACACCGATTCCACCCGATGTAGCAACATCGCTTCCCAACGGCTACACTCCCCTTCCCCTCCACCATAAGCATCTTTTTCAATTCATCTCATGACCCTGCTTGCATTCACCCTCATCCTCCTCGCCGCCTCCTACAGTGCCGGCCTGCTCGGTTCCCTGACCGGCTTAGGCGGCGGAGTTGTCATCATCCCCGTGTTGACCCTCGGTTTCGGTGTCGACTTTCACTATGCCATCGGAGCCGCCCTTGTCGCTTCCATCGCCACCTCTTCAGGCTCAGGTTCGGCCTATGTCAAAGAAGGCATCACCAACGTGCGCCTCGGTATGTTCCTGGAGATAGCCACCACCCTCGGTGCCGTTTGCGGTGCCGCCGTTGCCATCTACCTCAACAACAACATCATTGCCGTCATCTATGGCTGCGTGTTGCTACTGACAGCCGCCATGCAGCAACGCCGCAAGTCCGACCACGACGGAATCAAGGGCAGTCCGCTTGCCCAACGCCTGCACCTCTTCGGGACGGCTCCCCAGAAGGAAGGAAGCCTCAAGCCATACGAACTACGCAATGTGGGCGGCGGTTTCAGTGTCATGTACCTTGCGGGAGTCCTTTCGGGCATCCTCGGCATCGGTTCGGGCGTGCTGAAGGTGCTTGCCATGGACGGCTTAATGAAGGTTCCCTTTAAAGTGAGCACTACGACCTCCAACTTTATGATGGGTGTCACAGCCTGCGCCTCTGCAGTCATCTACATTCAGCGCGGCATCATTGTCCCCACCATTGCCTGCCCCGTACTCGTCGGCGTACTGTTTGGCGCACTGACAGGTGCCCGCCTGCTCAAACAGATGAATGTACGCCTGCTCCGCCAAATCTTTTGCATCGCTATTACCCTGGTTGCGCTCAATATGATATGGCAAGGCATGAAAGGAACCTTGTAAAGAAACGAAGTGACTTCGATTCGGCTGTCTGGAGTTGCTCGTGCGTTGCGCATAAAGCTGTTCGTACTTAATAAGAACAGGTTCTCCCTGATCGAGACCAGCTCTTTCCGAACAAGTAACGTCAGACAACTTGACCAAGGCTCCATAGCCCGAACCAGTCACCGCATCATCCCATACCCTCATAACCCTATAACCTCGTAACTCCATGGACATTCAGCTCCTCATCTCCCGCACCCTGCGTTGGGGCGTCAGCCTCGCCTGCATAGTCGCCACCATCGGCGGCATCCTCTATTTGTGGCACCACGGAAGCGAAAGCCTCAGCCTCGACACCTTCCGCCAATTCAGCTACCAGGCCGAACACGCACAAAGCTACACGACATTGGGCGGCATACTCCACGGCTTCCTGCATTTCACCCCGATTGGGTGGATTCAGACAGGAGTCTTGATACTTATCCTTACCCCCATCGTGCGCGTGTTACTTTCGCTCGTTGACTTCCTTCACGAGCGCGACTGGCTCTACGCAAGCATTTCGGCCGTGGTCCTCACGGTCATCATCGCCAACTCCATTGGCGGGTTCAAATAAGGGCAACGTCTACAAGCCCCTCTTGAGGTCGACCTTTCTTCCTTTGCACCCCTTGCAAGACGAAGAAAGGTCGACCTTTTTGGGTCTTGCAAGTCTGACAAAGCCTAAAAAGTCGAACGATGGAAGCTTTGCAAGACTTACAAGACAAGAAAAGTGCAACCCTACAAGCTTTGCAAGCCTTACGAAACAAGAAAAGTCAGACCTTTCAGCCTTTGCTAGCCTTGCCCAACGTAATCAGCCGAACTTTTCGTCCCGCTTTCCTCCTGCAATACCTGCTTGCTTTCGCCCACTGCCATCCTCCCTGCTTCCAAACCACTACCCCACCCTCCCAATTTCCCCTCCCAACAAACACAGAGCTTAAGATTCGAATGTTTTTCTTCCTGAAAGTCGCACAAAACGCCCCGAAATCTGCCAAAATGAAAGCAAATACAGGCTCACAGTTAATTTTCTTCGACAAAAATGAATATTTAGGCTGTCGGGTGAAAATATTCGCCTATATTTGCGCGCTGATTGCAATTGATATTCCACTAAAAAAGGATTGCTTGCTTCCGATTTACTTCAGAAGCAACGTTTGGGGAAAGGATCAACCTCCACCTATTTTCCAACACAAAGCACTCTTGACTAAACGCAGGGCACGAGTCGGGCGGACTTCCCTCCGTCTGTTTTCACCGCCCTTTATCTGTTTACATCTTGTTTCCTTCCCGTCTGCCCCTCCCTTGGATAGGTAGCGGCTATTTCTTTATCCTTACGGAACTTGTCACTGCAACACAGCGCAGGTCACCTCTCCCGCCCGAGTCTATAATAGTTCACGCGGCAGAGATAACACCTGGCACTCATCCTCTGTATCAATGTCTAATTAAATGGTTATATTTATGAACAAAAAGTTAGTGCTCTTGGGAGCCGGCTTGTTGCTTACCGCAGCAACAGCTTCCGCTCAGCAGCACGTAACGGGTAAGGTCATCGACTCTGCCGGCGAACCCGTCATGGGAGCTACGGTACGAGTGGCGGGCACGAAGATCGTGACGACCACCGATGCTTCCGGCGTCTTTAAGCTTACCAACGTGCCTGCTTCTGCTAAGAAACTCAATGTGACATACATCGGTATGCAGTCACAAACGGTGAATGTGGCAGGCAATGTGAAAGTTGTACTTAAGGACAACGAACTCGGCGAAGCTGTAGTCGTTGGTTACGGTACGGCTAAGAAAGTGGGTACCCTTGTGGGTTCTGTCAAGAAGGTATCGGGTGATGTCGTTGAAGGTAAGCCTTCTGTCAACATTGCCGACGCATTGCAGGGTCAGGTAGCAGGTATGCAGGTTATGAACAACACGGGTGACGTGGGTGAAGTGGGCAATGTGTCCATTACCATCCGTGGTAATGGTTCAATTGGTGCCAGCAACACGCCGCTGATCGTTGTCGATGGTTCACCTGCCGGTACGAGCATCCTCTCCATGCTGAGCAGCAGCGACATCGAGAGCGTTACGACGCTGAAGGATGCCTCTGCCACCTCTATTTACGGTTCTCGTGCAGCTAACGGTGTCATCTATATAACCACGAAGAAGGGTCGCCGCAACGAAAAGGCTCAGGTTACCCTCTCACAGAAAGTAGGTTGGGGTCAGCTGGCACGTAACATCGGTAACCCGATGACGGCCGACGAATTGCTCGACTTCCAGCTTGCCAATGGTATTATCTATGCTGACCAGTATGCCCGCTACAAGGCACACGGTAGCAATACTGACTGGCAGAAGTATGGCTTCGACAATGCCGCTCCGATGTACAACACGGAAGTAAGCGTACGCGGCGGTAGCGAAAATACGAACTACTACGTTTCAGGTTCTTACCTCGACCAAAATGGTTTGACTGATTTCTCAGGCTTCAAGCGTTACACGCTCCGCACCAACTTGGATAGCAAAGTCAAGGATTGGTTGACCATCGGTGTAAGCCAAAGCATCGCTTACACAGAGCGTCAGCGCGACGGTTATACGGTTCAGGGTACGGGCAACTCTCGTTCATTCTCTGGTACGGCTCAGCTCTTCCCCCGCTATTGGGATCCGTACGACCCCGAGTACATGAAGCAACACAAGATTTGGGGTATGGAAGACTGGGACAGCAAGTATTTGCTCCAGATGCAGCCCAACCATGCCAACGACATCGTTTATAACGGTTCGGCTTACGTACAAATTCAGCCTGTCAAGGGCTTGACACTCCGTTCACAGCTCGGTCTCTTCGCCACAGAGACCCGTGCTTCAAACCGCATTGTTCCTTCTGTGTCTGAAACCATCTTTGGTGAACCTGCCAAGGGTAGCGAAAGCATGTCACGTGGTGCTATGTGGACCATCACCAACACGGCTGAGTATAAATTAAACATCAACGAGGATCACTCACTGACCTTGCTCGCTGGTCAGGAAGGTATCAAGTCAACTACAGGCGGCTTTACGGCTACGGCTTCTGGTTTCGAAGACGACGACCTCCCCTTGCTCTCAGCAGCAACGACTCCCGAGATGGCAAGCCAGGTTGCTTCGGCTTATCAGTTCCTCTCCTTCTTTGGTCGCGTGGATTATGGCTTCAAGCAGAAGTATTACGCCAACTTCACCGTTCGTTCGGATGCCTCTTCTCGCTTCTCCAAGGATCACCGCACCGCACTCTTCTACAGTGGTGGTTTGATGTGGGATGCAATGGCTGAAAAGTTCATGCGCCCTGCCTCTGACTGGCTCACCAACTTACAAGTGAAGGCAAGTGTGGGTTCTACGGGTAACTCAGAAGTAGGTAACTACGGTCACTTGGCACTCTCTGCATTGACGCAGTATGGTGGCAAGCAAGGTTTCTACTTTGCACAGTATGCTAACCCCAACCTCGGCTGGGAAAAGCAGATTCAGGCCAACTTCGGTTTCACCGCAGGCTTCTTCGGTAAGTTGACCCTCGATGTCAATGCTTACTACCGTAAGACGAAGGACATGCTCATGAGTGTACCTCTCCCCTATACGACGGGTATGGGCTCTCGCATGGAGAACATCGGTGAGATGAACAACCGTGGTGTGGAACTCGAGCTCAACTATGACATTGTTCGTACGCGTGACTTCTACTTGAACGTTCGCGCAACGTATGCATACAACAACAACGAGATCGATAAGCTCTTCTATGGTCGCACTGACTGGCCCGTGAAGGACGCTTTGATTAACTACCAGGTAGGCAAGGGCGTTAACTTCTATATGCCGATCTATGCCGGTGTTGATAAGGAAGACGGTGCACCGATGTGGTACAAGCAAGGCCATAAGGGTAAGCCCGGACACACCTTCAACCCCGAAACCATGACGAAGGACGAGTCACAGCTCAACGAACTCTACCAGGATACGGGCAAAAAGCAATTTGCTCCCCACAACGGTGGTTTCGGTGTGACGGCTTCTTGGAAGGGTTTGACCCTCGTCGCTGACTTTACCTACGTGTTGGGCAAATACATGGTCAACAACGACTACTTCTTTGCAACTTCTCGCGCAAATGCCTTGAGTGGTTACAACCAGAGCCGCGACCTGCTCACCGACATGTGGCAGAAGCCTGGCGACCTCGCTTCATTGCCTGGTTTCGCTTACGACAGCCAGTTCGACACGCACTTGTTGGAAAATGCTTCCTTCCTCCGTCTGAAGAACCTCTCACTCTCTTACGAGTTGCCTAAGATGTGGATGGAACGCACGAACTTCTTCAGCAACATCCGCCTCAACTTCACGACGCGTAACCTCTTTACGGTGACGAAGTACAAGGGTGCTGACCCCGAAGTCAACTCCAACATTGCACGTAACGGCTTCCCCGCTACGCGTGACTACGTATTTGGCGTTGAGTTTACGTTCTAAAAGACGTACAATCAGACCACGTGTCAAACAATCTCTTATTCAACATTCAGAAGAATACAGTTATATATGAACAAATATTTGATCAAATCTGCGCTTTGCGCCCTGCTTGCAGTACCTGTAATGACTTCCTGTGAGCTGGACCAGATGCCCGAAGATGCACTGGGCTTTGAGCAAAGTTGGAGCACCTTTGAGCGTGCCAAGAAGCAGTATGTAGGCCTGCAGGCTCGTCTGCGTTCCGTTTCAGGTGGTGCCTGTGCCTATGTTTCTGAAATTCAGGCCGACCTTTTCTCAGCTGCCAAGAATGCGGTTTCACTCAACCAAGTTTACAGCTGGAAGTTTACGACGGAACAGTTTGACGGCGACATCGTGTGGGGTAATAACTTCTTCATGGTGAAGCAAGCCAACGATTTCCTTAACCACATGCCGCAATATTGCTTGAAAGAGCCGAAGACTGCGAAGGAATTCCAGCAGAGTGCGCTTGCCAACCGTTATCTGAGTGCTGCACACTTTTCCATCGCGTACGCTTACACGAACATGATGGTGCGCTACTGCAAAGACTACGAACCCGCCACAGCAGCCAATGAGCTGGGTCTCCCCCTCGTTACGCCCGACATGACTGAGCATAGCAAGCCTTCAAGAGCTTCTCTCGAAGCAACTGTAGGTTTCATCCGCGAACATTTGCATAAAGCTGACTCACTGATGGGTGTCGCAGCCGATCTCGAAGCACAAGCGTTGGAAAACGCACAGTCGCCCGACGATGCGAAGTTTACCGTTAACATGAACGGTTCTACGACGGAAGTCGGACTTGACACTTACCGCGCACTCGAATGCCGTTTGGATCTCTACACGCACAAATACGAAGAGGCTATCCAGATTGCAGATGAGCTGACTCCTAACTACCAGCTTGCTTCCGATGCAAAGCAGTTGCAAGAGCTGTGGCTGTACGATACTTCGTCTGAAATCATCTTCCAGCCGCTTCAAACGCCCGATGAACGTGTCATCACGTATTCACCGATTTGGGTAAGCTACGATATCCGCGAAGACAAGGAAACAAAGAAGGCTTACATCCACGGTGCAAACCCCTACTACATTCCGACGCAAGGTCTCATCAACCTCTTCGAGTCTGGTGACCTCCGCGCCTCTATGTACTTCACCAACCCCTTCATGGGTGAGCAGCAACTGGCAATGACTTATGGTGACTTGACTGCTGCTGGTGTACAGTTCTGGAAGTTGCACAGCAACCAAAACTTGTACAAGGATCCCGAAAAGGAAGGTCCCTGGGGTTCACCTTATGTAATGGCTAAGGCTTTCCGTTCTGCCGAACTTTACCTCATTGCCGCTGAATCTTCATTGAAGAAGGCTTCACGCGACGAGGATGCGGCACGTGGCTACTTGAACGAACTTCGTGCGGCACGTGGTGCTTCTGAAATCCAGGCTGACTGCACGGGCGATGAGCTCGACCAGATGATGGAAGACGAATGGGCACGCGAGTTTGCAGGCGAAGGCTTCCGCCTCGACTGTCTCAAGCGTTGGCACAAGGGCTTCACGCGTATGAAAGCACAAAGTTTCCCCGTGAACATTCTCCGTCCGGATGCTCTCAACCTCAAGGTAGAAGCTAACGACAAGCGTTTCGTTTGGGAAATTCCTTCTCAGGACCTCCAAGCTAACTCTAACCTTGTTCCGAACTGGAAATAATTCCAATCAGTAACTTTCTGCCTCCTTCCCCTCCGCCATCTGCAAACGGGGAAGGGGCATTACAAACCACATAAACGAAAGCAAACGTATGAAACAGTTCTTCAAGACGTTCACCCTGTTGCTTTGCATCGCTGTAGGCTTCGCTTCCTGCAACGAAACTGAAGAAGCTGACACGAAGAACGTAACTTACCCTGAACACATACAATTGGGCACGTGGGAGTCAGAACATACGCTTCTGAGCAACAACTACGTGGCTGAATTGGCTATCAACCTGAAGGGTGACACGGTGTTGAACTTCACCAAGATTGATACCGCAACCAACGAACACATCTACATGACCAGTACGGAGTGCAGCTACGACTCAAAAACGGGTATGGTGACTGCCTTCTTCGAGAATTCTTTCCTCGAAGCTCCTACACGCGCTTATTTAGCCTTGCGCAAGGATAACGTAAACGCAACGGTACAGATGTTTGAGATGCAAGGTGACAACCTCTCACTCAAAGAGCGTTTTATTGCAAAGCGCATCAACAAGGTGATGCTCTACAAGTCAAGCTGGCAAACAACTGCAACTACTGAAGGAGCAGATCCCACGTCAATTATCCTCTTCAACTCTGAAACAATTGATGACAAGGATGTACGTGTAGACTTCACACTCGGTGAGGAATACTACATCGGTACGTACACTTGGGATGCCGCAACGGGCAAGGGTACGGTAGACTGCCAGAAGTGCGAAGCTGGTGCCGGCACCTTGGTAGGCAAGACCCTCCCCTTGAGCTTGAACGAAAAGAACCAGCTCGTTATGCAGGCTGGCGAACAGACGCTCGTATACGAACGTAGCAAGTAACACGACCTGCTGTTCCTGAAAGCGGAACACAGCATACATTTAGATAGCCGCGTAGCAACCCCGTTGCTGCGCGGCTTTCCTTTGTAAATAGCCACACACTTCGTAAACAATGCAAGGCTACGGAGCGTATTTATTCGTACCTTTGCGCCTATGAATGCAATTCAACGAAGAAGCTTGGACGAGCGGTTTAATACAGCAACCCATTTAGCTGGCATTGTATTTACCCTTGCCACGGCAGGAATTCTTCTCAAACTGGGCTACAGCAAGAACTGGCAGAATGCCTTCGGCACAACGTTCTTTACCTGCGGTATGCTCTTAATGTATGCCGCCAGCACCCTTTACCACTGGTGGATGCCGGGCCACACCAAGCGCGCGTTGCGCATTTTAGACCACATCAGCATCTACGTCATGATTGCGGCCTCGTATACCCCCATCTGCATTGGTGTCGTAGGCGGCACGTTGGGCTGGACAGTCTTCGGTATCTTGTGGGGAATCGTGGCAAGTGGAGCTGTCTACAAGATTACGGCCATCGACCGCTACCCACGCCTCTCACTCCTGCTCTATCTGGTCATGGGCTGGAGCTTCATCTTTGTGGCAGAGCCTGTGTGTACCCGACTCACGCCGGCTGCTCTTGCCTGCATAGGGGCTGAAGGCTTATTCTACACAGGAGGTACCTGGTTTTTTGCCCACGACAACCGTCCCTATTACCACGGCATCTGGCACATCTTCGTATTGCTCGGTTCCATGGCACACTGGACGGCCATTTTGCTGATTCTATTGGCTGGAAATTAAGAAGAACAGGAAGGACTTCACCTCCTGTCACAGCCACATCAACTTCTCAAAGTCACCAATCATCAACTGCTAATTATAATATTCCTATGAAACAACCCATTGCTACGGCTCAGGCTCCTGCAGCCATCGGTCCTTACAGCCAGGCTATCGAAGCAAACGGCACACTCTATGTATCTGGTCAACTTCCTATCAACCCCGCTACGGGCGAATTTGCCGAAGGTGGCATCAAGGAGTTGACGGCGCAATCACTCACGAACATGAGCCACATCCTCGAAGAGGCTGGCATGACACTTGCCAACGTAGTGAAGACAACCGTTTTCCTCGCTGACATGGCTGACTTCGCTGAAATGAACGAGGTCTACGCGCAATTCTTCACGGCTCCTTTCCCTGCACGCTCTGCTGTTGCGGTAAAGACGTTGCCGAAGGGTGCACGCGTAGAGATTGAGTGCATTGCAGTGAAATAAAAACGGCATCGAACGAATGAAGTACCAGAAAATCGGAGTCTACCTCTCGGCAAAGGACAACTTGCCCGAAAACTATGTCCGCGCGGCAGAAGAGGTGGGCGAATGGATTGGCAGCACCCACCGTACATTGGTCTATGGCGGCGCCCGTAAAGGCCTCATGGAGGTGTTGGCTCAAAGTGTCAAACGTCACGGCGGCCGCATCTATGGCATGGTGCCTGACATCTTGCAGGAACGCGGCTGGGTAAGCGACACCCTGGACGTAACCTTCCGTTGTGTAGACCTCACAGACCGCAAAGCGATGATGAACCGCGAAAGCGACGTATTGGTAGCCTTACCGGGAGGAATGGGGACACTCGATGAAGTGTTTACCGTCCTTGCCAATACGGGAATTGGCATCTGTCACCAACCGGTGGTATTCTACAACGTAGAAGGATGCTGGGACTCTCTGCTCAAAGCCCTCGATCAGCTCTTCGAACAAGGACTGATTAACGGACAACCGGCAGACTACTACGAGGTCGCAAACAATGTCGAAGAATTGAAGGCTTTGCTTGAAAAGTAAGTAGCCTTACTACCGATTTCAAATGATAAAGGCGAAGGGGCACCTTGCAAGGTGTTCCTTCGCCTTTGTGACAATTTATCAAGGCTGAGTGTACAAAAAGGAGAGAGAAACAAGAAGAACTTCAACGAAGGGCAAACACATACAAAAAAGGATGGAGTAAACCGACGAACCTCCAAAAAGTTTTTACTACTTTTGCGGTTGTCCTATATAGTTACGTGATATGAATGCTGAAATACGTGTCATAATCAGCGGAGGAGGTACTGGCGGACACATCTTCCCCGCCGTATCCATTGCCAACGAAATCCGCTCGAAATGCCCCGACGCACAAATCCTGTTTGTCGGTGCTGAAGGTCGTATGGAGATGCAGCGTGTACCTGCTGCGGGTTATGACATCAAGGGGCTTCCCATTGCAGGCTTTGACCGCAGGAACTTGCTGAAAAATATCCCCGTTCTCTTCAAAATTATGAAGAGCCGAATGTTAGCGAAGAAGATTATCCGCGAATTTCAACCGCAAGTGGTGGTGGGAGTAGGCGGATATGCTAGCGGACCTACCTTGAACATGGCTGCGGCCCTGGGTATTCCGACCTTGATTCAGGAACAAAATTCATATGCAGGCGTAACCAACAAACTTTTGGCGAAAAATGCACGAAAGATTTGTGTGGCCTATGACGGAATGGAACGTTTCTTCCCCGCAGAGAAGATTCTCTTCACAGGAAACCCCATCCGACAGAATCTCCGCGACGAAAGTATCACGAAGGAAGAGGCTGTCAAGGCTTTCGGACTGATGCCGGGCAAACGAACCATTCTCTTTATTGGCGGATCACTCGGTGCTCAAACGCTCAACGAAAGCATTTTGGGCAACTTGCCCTTGGTTAAGCAACAAAGCCGCATCCAGTTTATCTGGCAAACAGGTAAGTACTACAGCGAATACATCCAAAACGAACTGGCAAGACGAGGACAACCGAAAAATCTCGTCGTGCAGGACTTCATCAGCGATATGCGCATGGCTTATGCTGCAGCTGACTTGGTTATTTCGCGTGCGGGTGCCGGAAGTATCTCGGAGTTCTGCCTGCTGGGCAAACCGGTTATTTTGATTCCCTCTCCGAACGTAGCGGAAGACCACCAAACTAAAAATGCACTGGCTCTGGTCCAGAAAGAAGCGGCACTTTTCGTCAAAGACGCGGAAGCTCGACGCACATTACTCCCCCTTGCCATCAACACGGTAACCGATGTGGAGAAACTGGAGAGCCTCAGCCAACATATCCTGCAACTCGCCCGACCGAATGCAGCCTCTGACATTGCCGATGAGGTGATCCGATTGGCACAAGAATCCTAAAACGACTACAAAACAATGAAAGCTGTATATTTCGTCGGTGCCGGTGGCATCGGTATGAGTGCCCTTGAAAGATATTTCCTCGCACAGGGCTACGTAGTTGCTGGCTACGACCGAACACCTTGCCAACTCACGGAGGAACTTCGCGCTGAAGGAGCAGACATCCATTACGAAGATGACCCGGAACGCATTCCCACGGCTTGCCGCGACAAAGAAGAGACTTTAGTAGTCTATACTCCGGCAATCCCGGCCGACCATAAGGAAATGGCTTATTTCCGAGCCAATGGATTCCGCATTCAAAAACGTGCCGAAGTGCTTGGCACACTGACACGCTCCATGAAAGGTCTCTGTGTGGCTGGTACACACGGAAAGACAACGACCACTTCTATTACCGCCCACTTGCTTCACGAAAGTCATGTGGGCTGCAATGCTTTCTTGGGGGGCATCACAAAGAACTATGGTACAAACTACCTGCTTTCTGCTGAAAGTCCCTTTGTGGTCATTGAGGCAGACGAGTTTGACCGCTCTTTTCATCACTTGCGCCCCTACGCTACGGTCATCACGGCGACGGATGCAGACCATTTGGACATCTACGGAACGGAAGAGGCTTATCTCGACAGCTTCCGACACTATACTTCACTCATCCAACCAGGTGGTGCTCTCATTATCCACCGGGATTTGAAGATGAAGGAAGACTTGCAAAACGGAGTTACACGTTACGACTATTCCCGTACGGAGGGTGACTTCCATGCAGAAAATATTCGCATCGGCGGTGGACGCATTGTATTTGACTTTGTCTCTCCGCTGGGTAATATTACGGACGTAGAACTTGGTGTGCCGGTAAGTATCAACATCGACAACGGTATTGCAGCGATGGCGTTGGCTCAAATTGCGGGTGCAACGGGCGATGAAATCCGTAAGGCAATGAAAAGCTTCGCGGGTGTAGACCGTCGCTTTGACTTCGCACTGAAGAATGACCGCCACGTGTTGCTCTCGGACTATGCACACCACCCTGAGGAGATTAGACAAAGCATCCTCTCCATTCGGGAGGTATTTAACGATCGTCGCATTACGGGAGTATTTCAACCTCACCTCTATACACGTACTCGCGATTTCTATCAAGAGTTTGCCGACAGCCTTTCTTTGCTCGACGAGGTCATCTTGACTGAGATTTATCCAGCACGTGAACTTCCTATCGAAGGGGTCAGCAGTCAACTGATTTATGACCACTTGCGTGAAGGAATGGATAAGCAGCTCATTCAGAAAAATGAACTTCCCGAATTAGCAAAAACGAGGGACTTTGATGTGCTGATTATACTGGGTGCGGGCGATGTGGTTAACTTCATGCCTCAACTCCAGGAGACATTGGAGCTGAAAGAAGCGAACGCACAGGCTTAATTGTCGGACTGTTCACTCCTTGTATGCTCGACAAAGCTTCCCTACTCGACAAAGGCTTGTTCTACTTCTAATCAGTTGAAGTGTTTAGAGTCGAAAAGTTTAAACGGTAGCTGATGGCTACTTGGATAAGCTTGTCAACTCATCAACCCCCAACAGGCATTTTTAGGAAATGCCGAAAGTGCGATTCTCGCCAAGCAAATGAAAACGCTCTTCAAACTACTTCTGCTCTTTGGATTGGTGGCATACCTTTTCTTCGCTTTTACGAAGTTCTCCCATCATAGCGACACCAGTCCTTGTGAACATTTGAACCTCACCATTGCGGACAGTGCACACGCTGGCTTCATTACTTACGAGGAGGCTGAACGCATCCTTCGTCAAAACGGTGTCTACCCCATTGGTAAGCGAATGGACCAAATAAACAACATCAAAATCGAAAAGGCACTGAAGAAAAATGCCTTCATCGATTCGGTTGCTTGCTATAAATCCCCGAACGGAACAGTCAACATCTTGATTGTACAACGACTCCCGCTCATGCGCATCTTGGCGGATAACGGTGACTCGTATTATCTGGACCAAAAGGGGAACCAGATGAATCCGAAAGGTTACCATGCTGACATTGCGGTGGCTACAGGAAGCATTTCCCGAAAATTTGCTCGCCGCGAACTGGTCAAACTGGGACGTTTCTTGAAAGAGGATGATTTTTGGGACAAACAAATCGAACAAATTCATGTGCTCCCGAACGGACACTTGAAACTTATCCCGCGCGTAGGAGCGCACACGATATATTTAGGCACGACAGACAGCCTCTCGCTGAAGTTTCGCAACCTTTACACCTTCTACGAAAAGGTGTTGCCACAGGTTGGTTGGAACAAATACGAGGAAATATCTGTCGAGAACGTTTCGCAAATCGTTGGAACCAAAATAGAAGACTAATACGGGTCTCTTTGGTGGTGCTTGCAAAGGGCAGCATAAGACAAACTGCCGCAAATGCTGAAGAAAACGGACGAACGCTCTCTCACTAACGAATCAATAAAAAACAAGATAATGGCAACTGAAGACAACTTTATCGTAGCTATCGAACTGGGCTCGTCAAAAGTGACTGGCGTGGCTGGTTGCAAACAGCCCGACGGAGCCATCCAGATCCTTGCCTTCGCTCAGGAACCCTCTACAACCTTTATTCGCAAGGGACGCATTAACAACGTCAACAAAATGACGCAATGCATCCTGAACATGAAGGAGAAGATGGAGCAAAAGATGCAGAAAAGCATCAGCCGAGTGTACGTGGGCATTGGTGGCATGGGTATGCACACGGTGGCTAACACGGTCGTAAGACATTTCGACTCGAAAATTGAAATCACGCAGGACATGATTGATGCCTTGTGTGACGAAAACCGCAATACGAGCAACAATGATCGCGACATTCTGGAGTCTGTGCCCCAAGAATACCGATTGGGTACGCAACTGCAAATGGATCCGGTGGGCATCCTTTCTGACAATGTAGAAGGTCACTACTTAAACATTGTGGCTAACTCTACCGTTCGCGAGGAAATCAGAAACTGCTTCCGCGCAGCGGGTGTGACAATTGCGGACTTACCGATTACGGTACAGGCTCTGTCAGACGCCATGCTGACGGAACCGGAGAAACGTTCGGGATGTGTTTTTGTAGACATGGGTTCGGAAACGACTTCAGTTGCTATCTACAAGAACAATGTACTCAGACATTTGGCAGTCATTCCCCTTGGTGGAGCTAACATCAACCGCGACATCATGTCTCTCCAAATTGAGGACGAAGAAGCGGAGGAACTGAAGCTGAAATATGGTTCGGCCATTGCCCACACGGGTGACGAACAGCATAAGCCGATTACTTTACGCGACGGCAGACAAGTCAAATACGATGAGTTTAGTGGATTGGTAGAAGCACGTTTGGAAGAAATCATTCTGAACGTGAAGAACCAAATTGCCCTCTCAAAATTCGACAAGGGACAGCTCATCGGCGGCTTAATCATCACGGGCGGTGCTTCGAATATGAAGGATATCGACAAGGCTTTCATCCGCGACACGCAGATTGAGAAGATTCGCTTTGTTCGCAACATCCGCACCCCGCTCCGTCTCGGCGATTTCCCGCATTTCAACGAGAATGGAGATTGTAATGCAGCCATTGCTCTCATCGAAAAGGGTGAAATGAATTGTTGCGGCGGACCGATTGGTCAGCCCCAACTTTTTGACGAACATACAGAGCCCATTCCTACTCCTGAAGAAATTGAGGAGGAAAAGAAACGCGAAGAACAACGCATTGCTGAAGAAGTAGCGCGTATCACTCGCGAAAAGGAAGAAGAGGAAAGAAGACGACTCGAAGAAGAAGCTGCTAAGAAAAAGAAAGCTGGAATCAACCGCTTCAAAACGGGCTTCCAGAAGATTGGCAAATTCTTCTCTGGTCTCGTCAACGAGAATGATAACTAACACTCACGCCTAAGACACCACATTTATGTCAGAAGAAAATAACGATCTCCTTATCGATATGGGCATTCCTACCACTACGCCCTCCATCATCAAAGTTATCGGTGTAGGCGGAGGCGGTGGTAATGCCGTAAACCACATGTACCGTGAAGGTATTCACGATGTCAACTTTGTGGTATGTAATACAGACTCTAAAGCTTTGACGGACTCTCCCGTACCCGTGCGCCTGCAATTGGGTAAGGAAGGTCTCGGTGCGGGTAACCGTCCGGGACGTGCCCGCGAGGCTGCTGAGGAAAGTGTAGAACAAATCCATAACATGCTGAACGATGGTACGAAAATGGTATTCATCACAGCGGGTATGGGTGGCGGTACCGGTACGGGTGCTGCTCCTGTCATTGCACGCGAAGCTAAGTCTATGGGCATCCTCACGGTGGGCATTGTCACGATTCCTTTCCTCTTCGAAGGAAATAAGAAAATTGACCAGGCACTCGACGGTGTGGAGGAAATCTCGAAACACGTGGATGCCCTGTTGGTTATCAATAATGAACGCCTGCGCGAAATCTATCCCGAGCTGAACGTGCTTTCTGCCTTTGAAATGGCGGACAACACGCTGAGCATTGCTGCACGCTCGATTGCTGAAATCATCACGATGCACGGTATCATCAACTTGGACTTCCGTGATGTTTGCACGGTGTTGAAGGATGGCGGCGTGGCTATTATGTCTACTGGATTTGGCGAAGGAGAAAACCGCGTCAGCAAAGCGATTGAAGCAGCTCTGCACTCTCCGTTGCTCAACAACAATGACATCTTCAACTCGAAGAAGGTATTGCTTTCTATCTCGTTCTGTGCTGAGAAAGAAGGCGACACTTTGATGATGGAGGAGATGAACGAGGTGCACGACTTCATGTCGAAGTTCCACGACGATGTGGAGACCAAGTGGGGACTCTCAACCGATCCTTCCTTAGGCAAGAGTGTAAAGATTACAATTCTCGCTACGGGATTCGGTATCAACAATGTCCCGGGTATTAAGAATAAACTCGACGCTGAGGAGGAAAGCCGCCGTCAGCACGAAGTTGAGAAACAGGAAGAAAACGAAGAACGCCGCGAGGGATTCTACGGAGGAGACAAGAAAGGTACGCTCCGTAAACGCCCGAAGTTCTACCTTTTTGGACTGGACGACCTGGACAATGAGGAAATCATCTCGATGGTGGAACTGACTCCGACCTACAAACGCTCTAAAGAGGTACTCTCGGACATTAAGGCAAAGGCTTACGGAAACAGCATTGCTATTGAGCCCGAAAGTTCAAACTCCTCCAATACAGCAGCAGGATCTGTGATTTCCTTCTAAGCGTTTCTCCAGGGATACCCTCGGGAGTACGCCCTCTATGGGCTCCCTTAATCTTGACCACGAAGACGCGACGCTGAAAAGGTTCACCCTCCGTTTTTCACAAGTGCACCACTTAACGAAGAACAAGGAGGCGGAATCGGAGGCGTGCCTTCGTGGTCAATAATTTTCCACGTAACACACGCAAATCCTATGTCAGAAGACCTTATAGAATTGGCTAACGTGTCCAATCCGAGCTTGATTAAAATCATCGGAGTGGGCGGTGGCGGCGGCAATGCCGTAGGACAGATGTATCGCGACAACATCCCCGAAGTGCGCTACCTGGTAACTAACTCCGACAGCAAAGCGCTTCAAGATTCTCCCGTACCCGACCAGCTTCAGTTAGGCCCGGGTCTAGGAGCTGGCGGTGACCCGGTGAAGGGAGAGGAACTGGCAGAAGAATGTTTGGACAAAATCAAGGCCATCTTTGATGAAGACACGAAAATGGTCTTTATCACGGCTGGAATGGGAGGTGGTACAGGCACTGGAGCCTCACCGGTGATAGCTCGCGAGGCCCGCAAATTGGGCATTCTGACTGTAGGGATCGTGACTATCCCCTTTCTCTTCGAACGAGAGAAACAAATTGATAAAGCACTGGATGGGCTGGAACGACTGGGAAAGGAAGTGGACGCCATGTTGGTTATTAACAACCAACGACTCTGTGACATCTATCCCGACATGAGTGTGATCAACGCATTTAAACGCGCAGACGAAACACTCTCGACCGCCGTCAGTTCCATTACAGAAATTATCTCCATGCACGGCCGTATCAACTTGGACTTTGAAGATGTACGCACAGTTTTGACCAAGGGAGGAGTGGCAGTCATGTCAACAGGCTACGCGGAAGGCGAAAACCGTGTGACACGTGCTATCGAAGCAGCACTAAACTCCCCCCTGCTCAATAACAACGATGTCTACAACGCCAATCGCATCTTACTCTCCATCACTACAAGTGATGACCCGAGAAGTACGATGCGCACCAACGAAATTGACGAGATTACTGAATTTATGAACCGCTTTCCTGCGGACATTCATACCAAATGGGGCTTCTCTCTTGACCGCAGTTTGGGCGAAAAAATCAAAGTTACCATCTTGGCTTCAGGCTTCGGTCTTTACAGTAAAAAGAATAGTAGCCGCGCCGAGTTACGCGAACAAACACTGCGCAACATGGAAAACGAGAAGCGTAATGAATTACGCGGTCGTTATTACCAAACTCCCAACAAGGGGAAACGTCGTCGACACATCTTTCTGTTCTCTGGGGAAGACCTACTCAATCCCCAATTGTTAGCGAAGGTAGAAGAAATACCAACCTACCTGCGTACAGGAGAAATTCTACAAGATATTCGCACATTATCTACTCAAAACTAAATAAATACCATCGCTATGGAAATCTTTGAACAAGTTAGTAAGGACATCGTAGCTGCCATGAAGGCTAAAGACAAAGTGCGCTTGGAAGCACTGCGCAACGTAAAGAAGTTCTTTATCGAAGCAAAGACGGCTCCTGGAGCTAACGATACGCTTGACGATACAACTGCCATCAAAATTCTCGCTAAGTTGGCAAAGCAGGGTCGCGACACGGCCGCGCTCTACACGGAACAGGGTCGTCCGGAATTGGCTGAAGAAGAAGCGGCACAAGCTGCTATCATCGAAGAATACCTGCCTAAAGCACTCTCGGCTGAAGAGTTGGAAGCCGAAGTAAAGGCTATCATTGCAGAAGTAGGAGCCACTTCACCTAAAGACATGGGTAAAGTAATGGGAGTTGCTTCTAAAAAACTCGCTGGAAAGGCAGATGGCAAAGCAATCTCGACTTTAGTTAAGCAATTGCTGGCTTAAAACATAAAACGTACAACATCTGTACGACCAATCAGAATAAGACGGTCATAGGTAAAGAAGCCTCTTTCTACCTATGACCGTCTTATTTTTTCGTTTAACAAAAGATTCGTAATAAAACGGGAGTCTAAAAAGGAATCGAGCGGAGAATACAGGAAGAATAGAATAACAGAATAAAAGCAGATGAATATAGAGACAAACAAAAAGGAGGTACAGAGCAAATAAAACGAGAAAATCGTAGCAAATAGTGCATATATCCGAATCATTTGCGCAATTATTCAAAGAAATATCCGCCTATCCGACTTTTTTATAAAATCCGTTTGTTTACAAAATGATTGTTTAGTAAGTTTGCCGGCGTATAAAGTATGCTTTACACTTATCACCTCATTTTTTCATCAACCAATAACATACCCGCATGATTAAAAATTTACGCTACTTGGTAGTGTGGGCTTGTGCCCTCCTATCCTTACCTCTCATTGCACAATCTACCATTCAATTGGGATATTGTCCCAATGATTTATCGGCTGGTGTTGATACCGTCGTCCTCAACGATAAGTATAAACTTCGTGTTCGAGGAGCAGTACGTCTGCCCGCTGCACGTATGCAAGTACTCAAGGGAGCAAAGATTACCAAGCTCAGACTGGCTTCGATGGCGGGGATGAAAAATGTGTATCTATTCATTCGTCCTTCACTGGATAAGCCCGCTATCACCAAACTCCATAAGATTGACGAAACGACTTCTGGATGGAATGAAGTCACGCTCAACGAGCCATACACGGTGACAGGAGAAGAAATATTTCTTGCCTTCAATGCAGAACTTCCTGCAGGAATGGGGTTGCTTTTCAGCAAAGAAAAACACACCAATGCAGGCTACGTCAATGACGGACAACAATGGATCGATGTTTCCACATTGGGAATCGGTGCCCTCTATTTACAAGCTGAAATGGAAGTGAGTGCAGACATTCCGCAGTCTGACTTTGCCCTTGAAGCTGTAAACCTCAAGAAAAAGTTCACGCAAATCGGCGATACGCTCGAAACTGAACTTGTAATCAGCAACTACGGCATCAAGGCTGCTCCACTGCCCACCCTCTGTCACAAAATACAGGAAGGAGCGACGCTTCAATGGAATGTTGACACCATCGTCGGTCCAGGTAAAACCATCAAACTGAATAAACAGTTCCTAACCGACAACATGCACGAGGGCTACAATGAACTTCACCTGTGGCTGGATACGGATGATAAATTCAAGGATAATGACTCGATGCTTATTCAGGTGCCTTGCTACGAAAATGCTTACCCGCGCAAGACCCTCATTGAACATTTCACTACCCTCCCCTGTGTCAACTGCCCCAATGGATTGAAAGTATTGAGCAAACTGACTGAAGGCCGCGAAGACTATGTGTGGGTAGCACACCACGTAGGATTTAAGTCTGACGAACTGACGGTACAAGACTCTTACTACCTCGTTGACCCTATCGGTATAAGCGGTGCGCCCGCTGCATCCTTTGACCGCACGATTCTTTCATGCAGTGATTCACCCAGACAAGCAGGCATCAGTATTGGCTACACTGCAACAGATTTGGGCGTTAAAATCATCAAGCAGGGATTGGACGCTGCAGTAAGCACACCTGCTTTCTTATCTATCAACATTGATAACCTATATAACGAAAATACTCGCGAACTGACTACCACCGTTACGGGCGAACGCAACAAGTTGCTGTCCCTCTTCTACCCGGACAATCTCCTGACCGTAGAACTTGTCGAAGAAGGAGTAGAAACGAAAGGCATTCAGGTCGGAAGCAATGCAAAAGTACACGGCCACGTATTTCGCAAAGCATTGTCGCCAATCAAGGGCGATTCAATTCAATGGAGCGATGACCACTTCGAAGCAACCTATAAAATCACCATTCCCGATACATGGAATACTGACAAACTTCGCATCGTGGCGTTTGCACACCGTTCACTCGACAATGCCAAGACTGACATACAGGTACTCAATGCCAATGAAAGTTGGGTAACCCCTGCTGGTGCTTCGGGTATTGAAGATGCAAGCCTTGCTGACGGTAGCATTACAAGCCGCGAATACTACAACCTGCAGGGACAGCGCATCGCGCAGCCAGCTAAGGGCATTTATCTCGAAAAGGTTATCACCACTAATGGAACCCGCACATACAAGCGTGTAAAATAAACACACAGAAGCAAGGACGCTATTACGCCATGCGTCCTTGCATCAAAGACTCAAAGAAAATTCAAACTACGTATCTATAAAACACATCGATTTATGAAAAAGACTTTACTCACACTCGCCTGTGCTGCCATGATAGGCGGTACGGCCAACGCTCAAGTTTGTGAAAGTTATACAGGAAACCACTTTCACAAGGTGTCAGACAACGGTCTTTGGCTCGTTGAAGACGAAGGTATAATTGTTACCTACAACCGGGAAACTAAAAAAAAGACCGTGATACAAGGTGACGTCACAGAACTGACAGTCGGTATGGGCAACAGCGTACTCAACGACGGCACGGTATGTATAGCCAATGGCAGCAAAGGTCCTGCATTGCTTAAAGACAGTGTAATTACACCTCTTGATCCAGGTCGGCAACTGGCTCCTGGCGAAACTCTTTCCATGAGCATTGCCCATGGAGCCACCAATGACGGAAAGCGCATTGTCGGCCTGCTCAATGCACCCAAAAGCAAAGATCAAGGACAGCATATCACGGCACTGCCTGTCATGTGGGAAAAAGACAATAACGGAGAATATAAGGCACACCATCTTCCCTATCCTGAAAAAGACTTTACGGGACGCACCCCTCAATCCATTACGGCTATCGACATTGCCGATGACGGAAAGACCATCGCTGGACAGATACAAGACTACAGTGGTCTTCGCGCAACTCCGATTGTATGGAAAGAAGACGCTGAAGGTCAATGGAGCTATTCCTTACCAGGGGCAAGCCTCATCTACGATGCTGATGCCATGAGCAAGCTTCCGGCTCCCCCAGTAGCACCCCAGAAGCCTGTCGTTGAGGAGTATATGAGCCAGGAAGACTACGCTGCTTATGAAAAGGCGATGGCAAAGTACAAGGAACTCTATGCACTGGCTCAACTGGGAGAAATCCCTTGGAGTGATGTACCTGAATACCCCCAGAAGAGTCTTTACATATCAGATAAAGTCAAGGCTGACGCTTACGCAGATGCGCTGATGGAGTACAAAAAGAAAAACGAGCAATACTGGATAGACTTCGCGGCATTCAATGAAATGCTGCAAGGTGCGTTGACAGGAAATGCCTATATACTCAACAATGTATGTCTCTCCCGCAACGGCAAATATCTGGTAACTTCGCTACAAAAAAGTGCGTCTGACCCCGAAGACTTTGGGACTCAAGAAGTAACGACATCCCCCTGCCGCTTCTATCTTGCAGAGGAAAATGACAGTATTGAGCTTCTTTCCGACCTCGGCAATCACCTTGCTTCATGTGTAGCCAACAACGGTCTCCTCATTGCTGTATCACCTGCAGTGGAGTACACTCGCAGTGCCTATGTAGCTCTTCCCGGCAAACCAGTCCAAACCTTTGTTGACTACATGGCCGCAGAAAAGCAGGACAGTGTTGTCAAGTTCCTCAAGGACAACTACACGTACACGTTCAACGTAGAAGTGGGTGTAGACAGCATGGGAGCTCCTATTTATCAGGAAGTGCAAGACAGCACCATCACGGGATCTATGACCATCAACGGGGAAGGCAACCGCATGATTTCCTTTATCTATGATACCATGAGCAATCCTGAAGATCCCAAGTGGGTTTCCTTCTATATTGACTTGACGAAGAATGCTGGTCCCTCAGCTATCGAAAATGTAGTCAATAAGGAAAACGCCGGCGAAGTGCTCCGTCGCGAATACTACAACCTCCAGGGTCAACGCATTGCTCAACCCACGAAAGGCATTTACTTAGAAAAGGTGATCGGTACAAACGGTACACACACTTACAAACGCATTAAATAAAGGCTATACGGACAAGGACGAAGCCAAAAATCAAAACAAGACGAAGCTGATTCGTCCTTGTCCGCTTCTCAAGCTAATCAATTAATAACTCTATAGACATCGCTAATTATGAAGAAGACATTACTCACACTCGCATGTGCCGCTGCAATGGGTGGTACAATGAACGCACAGGTTTGTGAACGTTATGAGATGAGCAACTTTCACAAGATGTCAGAGAACGGAAACTGGCTGGTAGAAAACAATAATGGTACGTTACGCATATACAATCGTATCACCAAAGCGGAAGTTTACCTGGAGTCACTTGCCAACGAATATGCAGTGGGCCTTGGCAACAGTGTGCTCAACGATGGTACAATCTGTATTTCATACGGAACGAAGGGAGTGGCGTTACTCAAAGACACCATCGTGACCAATCTCGAAGTTGGCCGTCCCACTACGCCCGACGAAGTGTTTACCATGAGTATTGCCAATGGTGCAACCAGCGACGGAAAGCGTATTGTCGGCGTTCTCGAAGCTCCCGATGCCAATGTAGAGAGTGACGAGATAATGGCCTCACCCGTTCTGTGGGAAAAGAACGATAAGGGGGAATACAAAATCAAGACTCTCCCCCACCCGGATAAGGACTTTACCGGTCGGGTTCCACAGTACATTACGGCTGTAGACATTGCTGACGACGGTAAGACCATTGCGGGCCAGATTCAAGACGCATCGGGCTTCTACACGACCCCCATTATATGGAAGGAAAATGCTGAAGGCAAATGGACATACACCACGCCTGGCACCGAATTGATTTACGATGCCAGCAAACTTTCCCAACTTCCCAAGCTTCCTGCTGAACCCAAGGAACCGATTGCTGAACACTACATGAGTAAAGCTGACTCGGTGGCCTTCGTGAAGGCACTTGAGGACTACAATGAGAAATATGCGTTGGCTCAATTGGGTGAAATTCCTTGGTCTGAAGTGCCTGAACGTCCCGAAAAAAGCAACTTCATCTCTGATAAGTCAAAAGCAGATGCCTATGCAGATGCTTTGATGGAATTCTACGAAAAGGACGAACAGTATTGGAAAGAATTTGAAATCTTTGACGGTATTCTCCAGTCCATTACTACGGGCAGCGTCTATATGTTCAACAACGTTGGTCTCTCTCGCAATGGTAAATACATGTTCACGTCGATTCAGAAGAATGAGTTACAAGACCCCGAAAATCCTTGGAGCTCGAAGATTGTCACTACGCCTTACCGCTTCACGCTGACCGACGAGAAGGATAGCTATGAATCCATCGCCGGACTGAAGGATCACCTGGGTGTCAGCGTAGCCAACAATGGTCTGCTTGTTGCTTTAGCTCCTCCCTTGGCCTACACACGCACGGCCTACATGTCCTTGCCGGGCAAGCCTGCTCAGACTTTCGTAGATTATATGGCCAGTGAAAAGCAGGACAGCGTAGTCAAGTTCTTGAAGGATAACTTCTCTTACACGGTCAATGTGGAAGTAGGTGTCGACAGCATGGGTGCTCCCATTTACGAACAGGTGAATGACAGTACAATCACGGGTACATTGGCAGTCAATGGTGAAGGCAACCGCTTCGTTTCGTTCATCTACGACCAAATGACCAACCCTGAAAGTGCCAACTATGTGACCTATTTCATTGACTTGACGAAGAATGCTGGTCCCTCAGCTATCGAAAATGTAGTCAATAAGGAAAACGCCGGCGAAGTGCTCCGTCGCGAATACTACAACCTCCAGGGTCAGCGCATTGCTCAACCGACCAAGGGCATTTACCTCGAAAAGGTAATTACGACCAACGGAGTTTACACTAAGAAGGTTTTGAAGTAATCCTTTCATCGCCTTCTCTCAAAAAAGTCCCCGCCTCTGCTTGTGAGGTGGGGACTTTTAGGTTTAGACAAGGGGACTGCACACTGGCTGCAAGGTTTTCGTCAAAAAAAATAGGGCTTATACATGCCTGTACAAGCCGCTCTTCATTTATAATGAAGCTATACTACTTGGGGCAAGAAGGTTTGAAAGCAAAAATCCGCTTGCCCTAAGCGTGGCAAGAAGGTTTGAAAGCAAAAATCTACTTGTACAAGGCTGTACAAGCAGATTAAAAAGCGAAAAACTGCTTGCCCTAAGCGTGGCAAGAAGGTTTGAAGGCAAAAAGCTACTTGTACAAGGCTGTACAAGCAGATTAAAAAGCAAAAAGCTACTTGCCCTAAGCGGGGCAAGCGGATTAAAAAGCGAAAAACTACCTGCCCTAAGCGTGGCAAGCAGTTTAGAAAGCAAAAAGCTACTTGTACAAGGCTGTACAAGCAGATTAAAAAGCGAAAAACTACCTGCCCTAAGCGGGGCAAGCAGTTTAGAAAGCAAAAAGCTACCTGTACAAGGCTGTACAAGCAGATTAAAAAGCGAAAACCTACCTGCCCTAAGCGGGGCAAGCAGTTTAGAAAGCGAAAAGCTACTTGCACAAGACTGTACAAGCGGATTAAAAAGTGAGAAGCTGCTTGTACAAAGCGGGGCAAGCCCTCTCTTCCCTATCGAACTGTCTGCCAGTGCAGGAAACCAACACAGCATCCCTGCGAAAACAGGCTGCCCTTTCCCTGCACTGCGACGACACAAGGGGAGCATTCGGGAATGACAGAAAAGGAACCTACCATTCTTCCCTTTCAACCACAGCACCATCCTCTACATGCCAAATCTTTCGACCTGGAACCTGGGGGAAAACATGCTCGTCGTGACTGACTACAAGGATAGCACCTACAGAACGGTAACGCTGAAGCAAAGTATAGAGTTCCATACGCGACGCTTCATCGAGATGCGTCTCGGGCTCGTCAAGCAGCAACAAGTCGGGGCGCGAAACGAAAGCACGAGCCAGGAGCGTACGCTGCCATTGCCCGCCACTGAGGTCAGAAATAGGGCGTTTGGCTAAATCCTCCAAATGAAACAGGGAGAGTGCTTCGTCAGCCTGTGCGTTATCGGTCGCGGTATAACGCTGCCACCATTTCATCCGACAGGATAATCCTGACCGAACGATATCCCGTACTGTCGTAGGAAATTGGCGGTCGATGGGACGGTATTGAGGCAAATAGCCCATAATCACTCCGTCGCACCGCACAATCTGTCCACGGGTTGGCGACAGAAGTCCCGCAACGAGGCGCAACAAGGTGGTCTTGCCACCCCCATTCGGACCGGTCAGTACAATGAAATCGTCCCGACGAATGGTCTGCGTAATGTGGCAAAGCACATGCCGTGCCCCATAACTCAGACACACATCCTCGATTTGCAAAAGTGGTGCAGTGTTCATCGGCTCAATTCTTTAGCTATGAAACGCAACTGTTCAGGAACTTCGTAAGCCAACGGGTTGATTACCGTAGGCTGCGTGTGTAAAGCCTCAGCCAAGCGTTTGGCCGCTTCGCCTTTATGCTCTGCCGAAATGAATACATGACTTACCTGTTTGGCTTTACAACGGTTGATCAAGAGTTGGAGTCCTGCCACTGACGGTTCCTTGCCGTTGCTCTCAATGGCGAGTTGTTCCAAACCATAATCTCGGGCAAAATAACCAAGGGCGGGATGATAAATGAGAAATGCGCGTTGGGGAAGTTTGAGCGTGGCCTGACGAAGGTCGTAGTCGAGACTGTCCATCTGCTGCTGGAATCGCTCCAAACGCTGGCGATAAGCCGACGCATGCAGACTATCTAACCTTTGCATCACGCGGCATACTTCCTCGGCCATCAACTTCAAGTTGGCTGGCGACATCCAAACATGCGGGTCAATGCTGCTACCGCCCTCATGAACATGATGGAGGTCGACGAGTGGCTTGACCGCACGTCCTAATGTGACGAAGGGTAACTGGGGTGTGTTCTTAACCAACTGGGGAAGCTTGGTCTGTTCAAAGCCTAATGTACCCACTCGAAACAAAGCCTGGCTGCCATTCAGCTCCATCATTTGGCGCGGAGTGGGCTCGTAAGTTTCGGGACTTGCTCCCTGCGGCATGAGTGTCTGTACGCGGTAATAATCGCCGACTATCTGTTCGACGACAAAACGTACGGGCTCGATGGTCGCCGTCACCAACGGACGCTCATCGCTTGGAGCTGACTGACATGCGGGCAATAATCCCGTTGTCAAGAACAAAGAGAGTAATAAGGAAAGTAGTGTATTTGTCTTTAGCATAGTAATTGTGTGTGTTAGATGGGGAATTAGGAACTTGCTACGAAGTAAGCTTGCAACAACACCCAGTAGCGGATGAGTTTACCTAAAGTAATGGTCAGAAGCGAATAGGCAAAGTTGACGCGTAAGAAGCCCATGGCAACCGTAATAATTTCGCCCAACACGGGAAGCCAAGCCAAGAGTCCCGCCCAAGCGCCATAACGTTGTACCCACCGTTTGCCACGCTCCAACTTTTCGGGCGACAACTTGGCAAAACGGGTAATCCATTCTTCCTTACCTAATGCTCCTACGCCGAAGTTCAACAAACTTCCCAGCGTATTGCCTAAAGTTCCCCAAAGGAGTAAAGCATAAGGACTGGAACCAACTGCTAACAGTCCCAACATCACGACTTCTGAACTAAAAGGTAAAATGCTTCCTGAAAGGAAAGCGGCAATGCCCATTCCGACATCGCCATAATCGATCAACAACTGTATGATTTCATCCATAAAATCAAGACTTCTCTTAATGTATCGGGGCTAAATGGGTAACTAGAATGCGGCGCAATAATTCCACAGGCCTAATGCCAACAGCAGAAACAACGAAAGGTTGAACCAGGCATTGAAAGCACGACCTTTGGCCAAAGCATAATAATGCGCTAAGAGGAAGGAGGAATTGAGCAAAAAGATGCCGCCCAGCTCTGCCATGTAACGGAAGAAGAACAGCAACCCTGCCGCCAACAGCACCTCCTGGATGGCGATGGTGTAGAACAACATACGGGTACGTATCTTGTCATTGTAAGCCGTATAGAAAAAATGAGCGAAGGCTATAATCGTCAACACCAGCAGTACGCCAAAGAAGCAAACGGCTGAAAGGGGAAGCTGGGAGAGGTCTATCCATTCGGGACGAAACATTTCGACTGGAACTGCCAGTGTTTCTCGCAAACGATGATTGAATATCAAGTAAGCGGCATACAACCAATAAGGGGTTAATAACCCGAGGAAACTGGCCATCAGGCTGCGCCAAGTGAAACTGCGCAACTGGAAGATCATGCTAAACCAAAAGCCGAAGGCCAATACACCAAAATAAGGGAACACCAAACTGCCGATACCCAACAAGAGAAAGGCATGATAGATATAGCCTTCGGGCCGATTGCGCTGATAGGAAGCGAAGAGCATGAAATAACTAAGTACCAGCAACAAGGGCAAGAATGAGGCCAACGACCCGCTATGCAGGAATGGAGTAAAGGACAAAAGGAAGAGATAGGTCACACTAATCATCCGCGAACGGACCCGCAACAAACTGTTCCGGTTGTTCAGTTCCATCAGCAGATAGGTCGTCAATCCGGCGACACCAAGGCCTGCCCACAAGTCCCAACGATGCGGACCGGGAAGAAGCCAAAGAAAAAGGGTGACAACAGCCATCACAGGCAAGGACATGCTGCCACTGACTACGAGTTTACGAAAGGAAGAGGTGTGCAAGGGTTCTTTTTTACGATTGAAAAGGGACTACATGAAGATTTCACTGAAAACCATCGTTGTTTTCTGAAAAAGGAAGAGCGGAACTGTTCAACTTGCTCCCGATAGGAACAGGAGTGACTGAACAGTTCCGCTATAGGATGGTATTCACAATACACGGACGATTCCATCAAGTCCGAAGCTCCCAAGCAGCTTGGTTACGGAGACTTGAGGAAGAACCGCACTCGTAAGTAAGAAGTCGTCTGAACTTTTATGAAATTCAAGATTTGCCTTAATTCTTGAGGCGTTTTTGGGCTTTGAAGAAGTCGTGTAGCGAGCTACACGACTGATGAAAGGTCAAAAAACGGCCAAAAAGAAAGGTG
>OIRD01000034.1_pt1 | contig 61804 bp, 44 predicted proteins | sample 1586051 | NCBI WGS metagenome assembly OIRD01 (sample SAMN02675048, study PRJEB24791) | human gut metagenome, SKBSTL034 | isolation source: stool | host: Homo sapiens | place: USA
TATAAAGGCATTATAGCCCTCACAAACTTGATTTCCCACTTGCCCGAATCTACAATAGTAGAAATTATAAAGGCATTATAGCCCCTGCGTATATCGGTTATCGGCTTTGCTTATCTACAATAGTAGAAATTATAAAGGCATTATAGCCAGAAAAAGGGCTAGTAGAGGAGTAAGGATTATCTACAATAGTAGAAATTATAAAGGCATTATAGCCTAATTTCTTCGTTTTTGTTTGGCTGTTTCAATCTACAATAGTAGAAATTATAAAGGCATTATAGCCTAGCGAGGCGGAAAACCTGATTGCACAGATCTACAATAGTAGAAATTATAAAGGCATTATAGCCAAAGGTACTGGTAATCTTATTATTATGCTATCTACAATAGTAGAAATTATAAAGGCATTATAGCCCAAAAAAACGATGGCTACATCAAGAAAATCTACAATAGTAGAAATTATAAAGGCATTATAGCCTATCGGATTGGCAGTATTACTCAGGTGATCTACAATAGTAGAAATTATAAAGGCATTATAGCCACGCGGAAAGGCGCGGTTGTTTTGTTTTATCTACAATAGTAGAAATTATAAAGGCATTATAGCCGTCAAACTCATCAAGAAAAAGTATGCAAGATCTACAATAGTAGAAATTATAAAGGCATTATAGCCCAACTTCTCGTTCTTTCGGTTCCTAAACCATCTACAATAGTAGAAATTATAAAGGCATTATAGCCTCGACGAGAAAAGAACCTTTGAGGACAGATATCTACAATAGTAGAAATTATAAAGGCATTATAGCCTTTTCTTCGTTTTCGTTTGGTTATTTCAATCTACAATAGTAGAAATTATAAAGGCATTATAGCCATATACAATCTATTTAATTAGGATAATCAATCTACAATAGTAGAAATTATAAAGGCATTATAGCCCGACTTCCTGTACCCATTTGTCGAACGATTTATCTACAATAGTAGAAATTATAAAGGCATTATAGCCTCAAAATCTTTCAAGTCCATTTCTTGTTATTATCTACAATAGTAGAAATTATAAAGGCATTATAGCCAACCCGGACCGAACATGGGAAAGTTACCAATCTACAATAGTAGAAATTATAAAGGCATTATAGCCCCGGGAAAGTGTGGCTTGGTGTGCTTTCGGGATCTACAATAGTAGAAATTATAAAGGCATTATAGCCACATCGGTGGATTTGGCTTGGATATAAATTATCTACAATAGTAGAAATTATAAAGGCATTATAGCCTCCTCATCGTTAAACTCATTCTTGGCCGGATCTACAATAGTAGAAATTATAAAGGCATTATAGCCAAGCAATAGACATTATCAATTACCCCTCTATCTACAATAGTAGAAATTATAAAGGCATTATAGCCGGTTCGACTCCCCTCCCTGCCACGATTAATCTACAATAGTAGAAATTATAAAGGCATTATAGCCATGGTCTGACACTCGTCAAGAGTGGATAAGATCTACAATAGTAGAAATTATAAAGGCATTATAGCCCGAAGAAGGGGTCAGTCAGAAGGACTTTGATCTACAATAGTAGAAATTATAAAGGCATTATAGCCTTATCTGAGTGCAAAGATATAATGAATGTTTTGAATATCAGTGCATTTGTGGAGTTATATTTTAAAGTAAAAAATCCCCCCTTTCTCTCTATGTATCTTAGCAAGATACTTTTTATTTGATTGAAAATCAGAGGAAAAAGATTGCTTTTGGAGTTGGAGACTTTTCTTATATAGACCAAGGTTTGTCATTATAGGAAAACAATGTCTTTATCGCGATGAATTGCATTACCATATTTTCTTAGACGCTCCTTTTCTATATCAAATATAATAACACTATCTGATAGATTAAAGTGTTTTGCGTAGCTCTCAATTTTAGTGCAGAGGTTATTTATTACTCTTTGAGTATTGGTTACTTCATAAACAGAATATTGTAGTCTGATAGCTCCATGTTTGGTAAGCATTCGTGAGAATCGACCTCTGATTAAGTCGTCCGTTATATCGTAGCTAATAATAATCATGATAATTGGTATTTAGCATAGAAAACACAACTCTCCGCTTCTTAGCTGAAGAGGGCAATGTTATATTATAGATGAAATTTGGGATAGTGATCTATTGACTTTTGCCCCATAAAGCAACGATAGTAGGATTGTACATATAGAAAGATCTCTCCTTTTTTACTGATGAGTGTTTTATAAAATACTTGGTAGTATGTAGCAGACTTGTTACGTTTGAGTCTGTATTCATGTTTGACAAGCTCAAAGTCCTCAGTTGTAAACTGTTTTCGATGAAAGGCTAATAGAACTGTGTGATCTATGAGGCATCGGAAGGGTTCTATGAGATCGCAAACCAATGATTTACGTTTAAACCAAATGCGGTGATAGATTCCGATGTAGAGATCAAAACCAAACATCCGGAGGAAGCACTCCATGAAATTAAAGAGAATGGTATAGCCAATGTCTAAGGTTACATTGATGGCGTCTGACTTCATACGAGGCTTTCGACCTTGCCAATTCAAAGATTGGAAATAGGCAGCGAAGAATGTACGTGCTACAACTCCTTCCTTTCCTAGTAAAGCATTGTAGTCATTGACTTCTGCAATAGAAGCGTATGCGGCTTCGCATTGTTTTATGGCTGCAAGGGTGAGTTCGTCCTTTCTGCGTGTCTTTCTCAAGGCTCGTAGCTGGTTGCTGATTTTGTTTTCTACCAAGAGTCTGGCAATGGAAAGATCGTTAACAGAGAAGGCATGTTGTCGCTGTCTTAACAGATAGTTGGCTTCAGCTGCATCGGCCCAGTAAAAAACGGGTCGGAGATTGGGCTTTGTAACTATCAGAGCCAGGTTATACTTCTTGCATTTTTCCAACAATGGAGTGGTGATGGTTATATGGCCAATAACGAAAAGTGCAAGCACTTTTTGAAAAGGAAATTTGGTAAGGGTGACTTGCTCACCATCTTCTTTTTTCTCTTGTAGGTAGAGTTCGCCATTATTTACGCGTAGGCTCTTGTCATGCGCAATGCAGTTAATGACAAACACCGTTTTGTTTTCAATATCTTTATGTGTAAACATTGTCCTCAGTAGTTTTGTCACACAGATTGCAGTAGATGCAATGCATACATTTATTCTGATTAATGTGTAGGGGTTGATTGGGAGTGTATTCTCTGAAAGAATGGATAAAATCAGTCAACTCTTGCCTTTCTGTATTGTTAGGGAGGGCTACTGGAATCATCTTGTTTGTAGAGGTTTCATAAAAAGCGATGTGCTCCACTTCATACCCCATTTCCAATAAACAATAGTATTGTGCCCATAGTTGATAAAGTTGTCCACGATAAATGTTTTTCAGTTGATACTTCCTTTCAATAAGCAGTTTCTTGTCAACTTTAAGCAGATCAATCATGCCATATATGCCTAATTTTTCAGAGTAGACATGAAGAGACATGATGTTCTTCTTATTGGTGCTATAAGATTGATTGTCTATGGTTTGGTGAGCTATTTTCCCTTTAACCTGTGGTGTTGCATGATATATATCTTCGTCCGACTCCATATACACACTGTGTAGGTATATGGAGTACGGACAAAAGATATAGTCATTGAGTAATGAAAGAGGAATATAATGTTCCATCAATCCTTCAAGTAAGGTTTCTCTTGAGCAAATTTCAACCATTCTTTATTGCTAATGCTAAGTTTGGCTTTTTGCCCCTGTGGTGTTTGTTTGATTTGCTGAATAACCCACAAACCTTTTCGAGCAATATTATAAGCACCGTTGGCATCAGCATTGGCAGGTAATGATTTATCACCTTTTCGACTGTCGTAGAAATAGCCTTCAGCATTTTGTACGGGGGAGAGTAGGTAATCTACATCTGTTCCCGTTATGCTGTTGCGCATTTGCAGGGTTAGCTTCAATAAGCGCAGAAGACTTTCGAAAAAGGACTTTTCAGTTTGGGCGCAAATAGCCTGCTGTAAGTCTCCAGAAAGATTGATTCCAAACTGTTTAAAGAGCTTTTTGAACTCTTCCGTAAGATTAATTTCTACATTGTCCCATTGGTTGTTATTTTCTGGATTACGGAAAGTCTTGATGCGTGTGCCATAGGTACAGAGCGTCCACTTCGTTTGCGTACCTTCAGCTCGTTTGTGGAATTTGTCGTAATCGAGTTCTAACTCGAAGTAATCTTTCACTGCATTGTAGCGGATGGCATCGAATGTACGGAAGAACTTCTGAGCCTTTGCAATATTTTCATATCGCGTGTCCAAAAGGTTGGTAAATCCTGTGCAGGGATCAATCTTGCTAGTGTTCCAGCCGGGAACGGAGAAGAGGGAACCACTTTGCTTGCCCAGCTTCTGGAAACTTTCAAATTGATTTGTCAATTGGAATGCTTTCAAAAGGCCACCGTCTGCTTCAGGGGCTTTCTTTTTGTCGACCAAGTAGTTCAATTTGTCTATCAGCATCTTCTCAAATTTTTGATACACTTGCTTTTCAACCTTTTGACGACCGCGCATAAAGCCAATGTTTAAATCTTCAAGTACTACGATAGCATGATATTCTACCATCAAGTTAGCGATTTTGTGTACAACCTGACTCAGATAGCCCTCTTTTAGCTCCTTGATGTTTTCAATGCTCTGCCAGCTTTGGCGTGCTTGTTGTCTCGCTTCTTCTCGCTTGTCTAATAAATCATGGTAATTGGTAGTGTAAGTGTTACCATGGTATTCGTTGACAATTTCATTGAGTGAGAATTGTTTGACAATGCGTCCATAGCGGTCTATAACCACCAAATAGAGTAAGTGACGTTCACCTCGATCGATACCGATGATGTGCGCATCTTTGTTTTCGCGAAGATAAGTATAGACCTGTTCGTTGAGGTTGGACAGTCCTGCATTTTTGAAGTTCATCGTGATTGGAACGTGAAATTGAAAAGAGTCAATGGTAAAGCGATGATTCTTGATTAGGTCATACTGGAAGACGCTTTCCTTCTTCTTATTTTGAACGTTCTTATTCTTGATGGGAATTTCTGCAGGGTGCGTAGGATGAGTGTAAGTGATACTCTTCTTTCTGAAGAATATTTCAGCTTCGCCGTTAAGCTTATATACTACGTTGTTTAGGTTACGCTCGTCGAATAGCATCTTCCAATAGAGGGTATGCAGATTGGGCGTACCCTTGCTAAAGGGTGAGAAATCTTTGTTGTAGATTTGGAAGAGGAATATCTTACCTTCTTCGACTAATTTGTCAATATATTCAGCATCAATGGAACGAAAGACAAGCTTGTACCCCTGCTGTTCAACTTCTCGGTAAAAGCCACTCATATCTTCGTAGACCGAAGTCGGAGAGAATTGGAAGTTGAAATTTTTCCAGTCCTCATGCTTTTCAATAGAAGTTTTGAAGAAATCAATGAGTGCGTGGCAGTCTTCTTTCTTAAATTGATCCCCTTTCTTATGTGTCCCCATTTGATAGTTTTGAAGGAGTTGGGGGCTGGGGTTGAATTCATTAATGCGTGATTTGGAGAAGAATACTTTCGGGAGCATCTTGTTAGCACCAGGAAGTAGTTTGTATTCCATTTTTTCGTAACAATTTTCCTCTGTTCCAGCTGGATACTTTTCAAAGACTTTATTGTACTCTTTTCGCATGATGGCAAGGTAATAAAGGCCATTCTTCCGAAGAATGATAGAGGTGTTGTCCCTTTCTTTATTTCGGTCCCATCCTTTCAGAAGGGTTGCATTCTGAAAGTTTATTTTAAACTTTTCTATAGAGTAAGGTTTGCGCGTTACATAGTTGCGCACTTTATTGTATAGAGTTGTAATTTGATCTAATTCATTCCATAGTCCCACGAATTCGCCGTAGAAACGTTCATCTTTATCTGATTCGCTTCCCTTACCCAGCAGAGGCTTGATAAAGTGTTGCAAATTTTTTAGTTCATCCAGCAAGGATTTGATGAGTTCTACGCTGTCTTTATCCTGCATCAAATTTTTGTGGACGGGTACTTTTTCTTCCAAGAGTGGTTGAGCTTGTGAATAGGCACTAGCTATGCGTTGCAAGATATTTTCTTGTTCTTGTCCTTCTGTACATATAGCTCCGAGGTGTATAAAGTAATCTTCGATATTCTTTTTGTCTACCCCGATTTCTTTCAACGAGTCATTGATATAGGCTATTGTGTAACTGTCAGCTTGTTTGAATGCCTTCTCAATACGCTCTAGGTAAGCTTCTTCTGTTTCTTTTCTTTTAGCAGAAATGTCTTTTTTCAGCCTTTCTTTGATAGCATGAGGTATTATGCCCCAATCTCCAAAAAGTTTTTGAGAAATCGTGGTTAGAGCTTGGTCGTTGCGGATATAGATACGTGTCGAGTCATAAGAAGGAAGTGAACTCAGTAATTGCACCAGTCCCGCTTCGTGAAGCACACTTTCCTTTAAATTGGCATAGCATTTACGAACGGCGTGTAGCACTTGTTTATCTGTTTCAAAAGCTTCGGGTAACCAAGACAAGCTGTTGCGGTCACTTAGAATCTGTTTGAACAGCAGTTTTAATAAGGGCAGTTTATTTTCTTTATGTTGTTGATTGTAGAGATTGATGTATTCGTTGAGTCCCTGAATGCGGCTATTCTCGTTTAAGGACTTACCTCCAATAATGGCATTGTAAATGTCAATTTGCTTTTGAGTTAATACCTTATTGAAGTAATTCAAGTCGAAAATTTCCTGGATAGAGCTAACTTCCAAGTCCTTTTTGAAATTATCAAATATCTGAGGAAGAATATCGGTAATGGAGCTCTGCATTAGTTGCTTGAAAGTGCCCATATTGTCGATGAATTTAGGCAGATTCTCGTGAATTATGCGGTAAGCAATAGCCGTCGATTGCGCTTCTTCCGAGTACATATTCTTCCGGTTCTCATAAAAACCAGTAAAATAGGTCGTAAAGTCTCGGAATTCGTTGATGAGTATTTTTTTGTTTGCAGCATCCGGATCAGCAGCAACAAATTCGAGTAAATCTTCCTGTATGAGTTCCTTTTTATCGATGCGCTTATAAGCTTCTCCTTGGGTGAGATGCTTGGCTATTTGTTTACGTAAGTTGTCTTGAGTCTTTTTAAAAATATTCTTATCCTTTTCTTCTTGGCTATTGGCGAGATATTGACAATAGAAGTCTTCCAGAGCATCGTTCTTAGAGCAACTGGTTATCTTTAATTCGAATCGACTCAGAGATAATTCGATATACGCCTTATGGTAATCATCAATGATTTTTTTGACTAACTTATAGCTCTCATTCCGATGTTCATCTTCTTTGAGAATGCCGCTGGAAATAATATATTCCATTGTTTTTTCGATGGGGCGTAATTCAAGACAAAGGGTCTTGGCTACAGCGTACTGATTTTGAAAGTAATTCAATGAAATCATATGATAAACGATTGAAATGTTTGTAGTTTTTATGCAAATATGGTAATAAAAATGGAGAACTCTTACTGTTTCAAAGCTTTTCCAACGAAAGTTGTATATGCGGTAGATTAAAGCCTCGTTACTTTATTTTCTTTCTTCTATGATTCCACCTTCTTCCCGAGTGTGAAGACAAACGAGCAGCTTTCTGCGTCGGTGTCTTTGTTTTCAATCCATAAGCCGTTTTGGGTGACTTCGAAGCGGATGATGCGAGTTTGGCTCGTATCTTGGATTTGGAGGTTTTTGACGGGTAGAATGGAGTTGTCTTCTTGAATAAGGATGGACATTTCTTCAGATTCATCAAAGAGCATGTTGTCGCCTTGCTGAAAACTTTGGTAATATTCCCAGTCTCGGTCCATTTTCGCATCGGTGTGCGTAAAAATGAAGGTGTCCTTTTCGATTTTGGGCAATATACGTTGGATGGGGTGAGCGGGAGGCAGGTTGTTTTCGTCAAGGTCGTATTCAAAGAGATTGAGTTTGCCCTTCACGTTGCGGATGGGTTCGTCAAAGACGTAAGCATTCGTGAGTTGCCATTGCAGGGAATTTTCGTCTGCCCAAACGGAGTCGCTCTCGGTGGTTACACCGACCACGTCAACATAGCCTATAATGGCTGAAGTTGGCATTTCGTCGATGGAGGGAATCCAACCCATATCGGCCCAGGCAGCAAATTGACTGACTATCCAAGGACTCGTCTTCTTGCTCCATGACTTGGGTATTTTGGCCGAAGAGGCATGAATTAAGATGCGACAGGGTAATTTCGTGGGTTTCCAGGAGCGGTTTTCAATATCCTTGATGCCTGCGCAGAGGAGTGAAGCGTAAGGCTGTCTGACTGAAAGTGTTTTCATAAGGAGTAAGCATCTTTTTAAATGGAAGTATTCTTATCTATTTGCGTTGCGGTAGTCTCCCGACTCGCATTTGTGTGTGAGTCGGGGGACGTGATTATTCATTACTGTGCAGCCTTCATTTTTGCGGTGAAAAGTTTGAAGGCATCCGTTGATTGCTTCGTCCGTCGGGCAGACTTGGTATAGGGTTGGATGATTTTCGTGTAATCTATGCTACCCTTGATTTCCTCGTTGGGAACATACATGACCATATAAATGGGAACACCTCCCACCACGTCGGGCATGACGGCAACGAGCATGTCCTTTTCGGGTGAAATGGTGTGATTGCAAGTGTATGCTCTTTAATTCTCCATCTGTCAGCTTTTTCAGTGTGTTTGGTCTGTTTTTAATCGGTTGGACTCGTTGGGGCGAGAGTTTCCGAGGGATAAGCAGAACGGAGACTTTGAGTTGCCTTGACCATCATGGCAGGGTGTTCCTTTGGGTTGGGATGCAGGGTGTGCTTTTTCATACTGTGTGAATAATAATGGGTTTATAGTTGCTTAAGATGTAGCTTGAAGCTACGAGCTGATGTGTCAGCCCCTATGTTTTTCTGAATTCGGTGCAAAGGTAAAGGGGGATTAACTCAAATCGTGGGACAGTGTCAATTTATTTTTGAAAATAAATTCCCTTTAGCGGGTTAGGTGATTGAGTACAGAAGTAGCTAATGGGGTGCACGAACGAGATTTAAAGTGCAAGCCCGTAGTGTTAGATGAAGGTGCGGGTTCTGTGTGATTGTTGCGCTGCCTGAAATGGGATAAATAAAAAAGACCTTGATGTCCGTTTGCAGTATAACTGCATCGGAACATCAAGGCTAATGGTGTTTTGAACGAACGTACACAAGGGCCTAGGGGAGCAGACCAGGGGTGTATGCTATATAAATCTGCGAGGCTCGTCTTGGGTCTGCCCTTAGACTTGTGTTATGGACGTTGATCCGTTGGTGTCGTACAAAACATAGAGTTGAGGGGAATGCGTTTTTTTTTAGAAAGAAGTGAATCTTCGTGCTTTAAGGGGGGAAACACAAAAAGGTTGTCTCAACCCTTTGGGGCTGAAACAACCTATGATAATTGCTAATAGTCGATACGAAATGTCTGGAGTCCATTTTGTACAAATCATAACCCAACCCCATCAAAGAGGGCTGGTTTTAATTGGTTAAATGTACTACAGACGGGACGTAGAATATGTAAGTTAAGGAGAGAAGAGCCGTCCCACTACTTTCAACAACACAAATCGGGTGTATGCGGAATTGCCAAGGTAGTGTAATCTCACCGTTAGAAAAGCTGAGCCTTTCTAATTTGCGAGGGCAAAGTTAGTAAAAGATTCCTGTGTTGCAAATTGTCAGACCAGTCTGATCCTTAAATGATGTTTCTTCTTATTTCAGTCTAATATGTTGTGGATTTAAGAGTTCTTGCTGTATGTTACGGCATGATGGATTAGCTTTTAACTCATCAGGTTCTGTTAGGTGGCGTATAGCATCTGATATCCCTATTGTCTTGCATTCTGTCCTGGTGCTCTCTTCCTTTTTGGATATTTAATGGTAGAACAGGGAGAGGCATCAATCTTTTACACCACAAGCGAGGCGAAATCACCCTGGTGAAACTATCTTTTGGGAGAAAATGAACGAACATCAGCCTTGTTCGACCTTGCTTTTCGTGAAAAAGATTGTTTCATCAGGGTGGTTCGACCTTGCTTTTCGCGAAAAAGATTGTTTCACCAGGGTGGTTCGACTCTGCTTTTCGCGAAAAAGATTGTTTCATCAGGGTGGTGTGATCTTGGTTTTCGCGAAAAAGAGGGTTTCACCAGGGTGGTGTGACCTTGCTTTTTGCGAAAAAGAGGGTTTCACCAGGGTGGTTAGACCTTGCTTTTCGTGAAAAAGAGGGTTTCACCAGGGTGGTTCGACCTTGCTTTTCATGAAAAAGAGGTTTTCACCAGGGTGGTTCGACCTTGCTTTTCATGAAAAAGAGGTTTTCACTAGGGTGGTTCGACCTTGCTTTTCGTGAAAAAGAGGTTTTCACTAGGGTGGTTCGACCTTGCTTTTCGTGAAAAAGAGGGTTTCATCAGAGTGGTTCGACCTTGCTTTTCGCCAAAAAGATAGTTGCCACTGGCTGAAACTCCCTCCATTCGCTTGAGAGCAAGGATGCTACGCGAAGAACGCTCGTGCGTTTGGCATATCAGATGGCTTCACCCGCATGAGTTAACTTGCAGGGAAGTGACAGCAAGCTTCAACTTAGGTGTGAATGTAGCTGTCGTAGCCGAGATTGGAAAAAATAGGTACGTGACATCCACCTTTTCTGTTACTATAACCCTATTGTAGTATAGAGGGTCATTTTCAACCAGCGTATTCGTCTCCTTCAGCAGCCTTTTCGAGAAAGGTTCTTGGGATGCGTCACGAGCAGAAGATGAAAGCTCTTACAGGCAACAACCGCGTGTTGGGTTACACCGCATGACCAGCCTGAAAGGAAAACAGATTTGCGGTAAAATCTAATATTTTATAGACATGATTTTCAAAGTCAATTTAATTTCTAAGCGTACGATGGTCAACGACCAGCACAATGCGTTGATGGGTGAGTGCATGAAGCACTTGGACAAGGTAACAACCGAGAATGCGAAGTACAAGGAGGCGTATGACGCTTTCAAGGCCGCCTTCGAGGAGGAAGAGAAGTACTACAAGTTGGGAACAAAGAATCCTTATACGGAGTCTTTGAACAAGGAGTCGAAGTACCGTGTATTCCTATACAACGGGCTGAGACAGTACTTGGAACTTCAGATTAGTGTAGGCTTCGCAACTTCGGCATCCGCTCAGAAAGTGTTGGATCTACTCGACCTCTTCAAGGTTGAGATGAAGAAAAACGTTATGGGGCAGGGAGCTGCCATGCGTAACATTTTGACCAGCCTGGCAGAAGAGGAGTACCAGACGGCACTTACCGAGACCAATGCCACGTTCTTCTACACGAAATTGGGTGAAGCTGATAAAAAGGTAGAAGAATTATTGGTGGCACACCGTGCGTTTAATCGCGACTGGATGGCAGAGGCCCTGAAGAAAGCGCGCCAACGTATGGACGAGGCTTACGATGAGATGGCCAACTGTCTGAATGGTGGAGCGGTCATGTTTGGTGAGCCGTTTATCACCGCCATCAAGGATTGGAATTCGAGCATTGACGCGTTCAAGCTTTCAAAGAAGCGCAGCGACGCGATGCGTAAGAAGGCGAACGAAACGGAGGCGAAGCCTGGTGACCCGAACGCCAATCAGCAACCCAAGCCTGACGGCAACCAAACGGCTGATCCGAATGCTAATCCGAAGCCCGGACAGGAGGGTCATGCGCCGCAGGACCCGAATGCACCCAAGCCGGATAACCCGAATGATTCCACGGAAGGAAAACCCAGTGGCGACACGACCACAGGAGATAACACCCATACTGGAACCAATTCGCCGACGCAGGGAGGAGATGGCAATCAATCGGAACAGAACAATTCGAACTCGATTATTACCCCCGCTGTCCCTGAAAAGCAAAATCAAGCAACGAAGTAACGTTTTCCCCTTTGGGTTGACATGATGAAGATGCCCCTTGAGCCATCAAGTGGGCATCTTTTTTTGTGCGTAAGCGAAGGGAGGTAAGGTACGGATGGGGGAGGGGATGGTTGGGAGGGGAGAGAGGAGATGGGCTACATTGGGGCGATAACTCTTGTGAGCTACCACGTCTTTCCCATCCCTCACCACCCCTAATCTATACGGCGCACTTACCTTATATAGCCTTTCGCTACGTATTACACTCCGCCAGCATCTGCTTCCCAGGTGGATGCGCCCCTTAATTCTCTCTCGCAACCCTGCCAAAATGAAAAGCACCTTTCCATTTTGGTAGGGTCTTCTTTTCCCCAGTTCCCACGAGAGTACGACTTAAGTCGTTGATATATAGAGCGAAAGCGGGGAAGAGACGAGTTTGGCACGCAGATTTCTTATAGAAGGGCGATAACATGATGTCAAATTTAGTAATTACACAAACAAAGACGTATGACGGAATTAGTTTCAATTGGTTTTCTCGTTTGCCTGGTGAGCGGCATCGGCTGCTTCTGGCTTTTCAACAAATGTGTCGAATGGTTTGATAAGATGTAACAGAGCGACTTGCTCGCCCCCTTACAGGAATCACACAAAAAACAACACGTAAACATGTACACTGCATTATTCATCATTAGTTTGCTGCTCTTTGGGTACCTTCTCTACGTACTCATCAAGCCCGAAAAGTTCTAAGCACCCCATCGTAGATGCTCGATGCGAAGTAAAAGAGTGGCAACAGCCCGTCGCACCGCCCGCGCGGTAAGCCCCGCCGCCGAGGCCACTCTTCCAGCAACTGATCACAACTAACATCAGTCACAAGAAAGAAATCGTATGAATACTGAAATATTAGGAGTACTGCTCCAAATTGTCCTCCTCGTGGGACTGAGTTACCCCCTGGGAAAATACATAGCCCGCGTCTATAAGGGTGAAAAGACTTGGTTAGACTTTATGCGTCCCGTCGAACGCTTCATGTATCGCTTGAGCGGCGTCGACCCCGATAAAGAGATGAACTGGAAACAGTTCCTGCGCGCCCTGTTGACCGTCAACCTTTTTTGGTTTCTATGGGGCATGGTGTTGCTCGTCATGCAAGGTGTGTTGCCACTCAATCCCGACCAAAACCTCGGACAGAGCGCCCATCAGGCCTTCAACACCTGTATTAGTTTCATGGTCAACTGTAACCTGCAGCACTACAGCGGCGAAAGCGGCTTGACCTACCTCACACAACTCTTTGTCATCATGCTTTTCCAGTTCGTCACCGCTGCCACAGGTATGGCTGCGATGGCCGGCATGATGAAAGCATTGGCCGCAAAGACAACGCAGACCATCGGTAACTTCTATCGTTACCTCATGCTCAGCACCACCCGCATCCTGCTTCCCCTTTCCCTCCTTGTAGGTTCGATCCTCATTGTCGAAGGCACCCCGATGGGATTTGATGGAAAGATGGAAATCACGACACTTGAGGGGGTAAAGCAGTATGTGTCACAAGGTCCCACGGCTGCCATTGTCGCCATCAAGCAGTTGGGTACCAACGGCGGCGGCTATTTTGGTAGCAACTCGTCTCATCCTCTTGAGAATCCCACGTATCTGACCAATGCCCTCGAGTGTTGGAGCATCCTGATTATCCCCATGGCCATGGCTTTTGCCTTTGGTTTCTATGTCAATCGCCGCAAGTTGGGAGCCTGCATCTATGGCGTGATGCTCTTTGCCTACTTAGCAGGTGTCGGCATCAATGTCAGCCAAGAAATGGGCGGCAATCCCCGTATCGACGCCATGGGCATAGCACAAGACGGTGGCGCCATGGAGGGCAAGGAAGTGCGCATCGGTTCGGCAGCCACCGCCCTATGGAGCGTTACCACCACGGTCACTTCAAACGGTTCGGTCGATGGTATGCACTCCTCCACGATGCCCCTTTCGGGCGCAGTCGAAATGCTCAACATGCAGATTAATACCTGGTTTGGCGGTGTAGGTGTGGGTTGGATGAACTACTTCACCTTCCTGATCATTGCCGTCTTCATCAGTGGACTCATGGTAGGCCGTACGCCCGAGTTTATGGGACATAAAGTCGAGGCACGCGAAATGAAGATTGCCTCCATCGTGGCTCTCCTCCATCCGTTGCTCATACTCGTCGGCACTGCCCTTGCCGCCTACCTCTACGTGCACGCTCCCGCCTTCGTCGAGAGTGAAGGAGGCTGGCTCGCCAACCCCGGTTACCACGGCCTGAGTGAAATGCTCTACGAGTTTACCTCGTGTGCCGCCAACAATGGTTCAGGTTTCGAGGGTCTGGGTGACAACACCTGGTTCTGGAACTTCTCTTGCGGCATCGTGTTGATCCTTAGCCGCTTCGTGCCCATTGTCGGCCAAGTAGCCATTGCCGGTATCCTGGCCCAGAAGAAATACATCCCCGAGAGTGCCGGCACCCTCAAGACCGACACCGTTACCTTCGGTGTGATGACCTTCGTTGTCATTTTCATCGTAGCTGCGCTCTCCTTCTTCCCCGTTCACGCACTCAGCACGTTGGCAGCGCATTTGAGCCTTTAACCCCTCTCCTTTTGCGGGCGAGGAGGGGCACCCCGTGCAGTGCAATCCTTGCCGCCAGCTCGAGGACGTTATGCTCCTGTGTCTGTCCCTTCTTGCCTGTCGAAGGAATTCCATACATCCACTTTAATAACATTCATTCTATGAAACCCCATACCCCCGCTTCTTTGTTTCAGAAGGAGCAAGTCATAGCCAGTGTCAAGCAGTCGTTTGTCAAGCTTGATCCGCGCGTGATGATCAAGAACCCCATTATGTTCGCCGTTGAACTCAGCACCCTGCTGATGCTCCCCGTGACCATCTATTCAGCCTTCAGCACCGAGCAAGGTTCGTTTGCCTACAACGCCTGGGTATTTTTCATCCTCCTCATCACCCTGCTCTTTGCCAACTTTGCCGAAGCCATCGCCGAGGCACGCGGTAAGGCCCAGGCCGACAGTTTGCGCAAGACGCGTGAGGAAACACCTGCTAAGCTCCTCGTCGACGGCAAGGTGAAAACCGTCAGCAGTTCTTCGCTCAAGAAGGGTGACGAATTTGTATGCGACGCCGGCGACGTGGTACCTGCCGATGGTGAAATCGTAGAAGGTCTCGCCTCTATCGACGAGAGTGCCATCACGGGCGAGTCCGCCCCCGTCATCCGGGAAGCAGGTGGCGACAAGAGCAGCGTGACGGGCGGCACCAAGGTACTCTCTGACCACATCCGCGTACGTGTCACCGCACAGCCCGGTAGCAGCTTCCTGGACAAAATGATTGCCCTTGTCGAGGGAGCTTCACGCCAGAAGACACCCAACGAGATAGCCCTCACCATCCTGTTGGCCGTATTCACCCTCGTCTTCCTTATTGTCTGCATCACGTTGAAGCCCTTTGCTGACTACACAGGAACCGTCATCACCATTGCTTCCTTCCTCTCCTTGTTCGTCTGCTTGATTCCCACGACCATCGGCGGCTTGCTTTCCGCCATCGGCATTGCCGGCATGGACCGTGCGCTTCGTGCCAACGTCATCACCAAGTCGGGCAAGGCCGTTGAGACCGCAGGCGACATCGACACCTTGTTGCTCGACAAGACCGGAACCATCACCATCGGTAACCGCAAGGCCACTGCCTTCTATCCCGTAGAAGGAATTCCCGAAAAGGATTTTGTAGAGTTCTGCCTCTTCGCCTCTATTTCAGACGATACTCCCGAAGGTAAGTCTATCGTAGAGTTGGCCCACCGGCAAGGCATGCGTGTACGCAGCTTGCGCACCGAAGGTTCGCAGCTCATCCGCTTCACCGCCGAGACCAAATCATCAGGTATCGTGCTCCAGGATGGTACCGAGATACGCAAGGGGGCTTACGACACGATGGTCACCCTCGCCCAGGAAGCTGACAACGTCTGTCCCGACTCCGTCATGGAACGCGTAGTCCAGATTACGGCTAACGGCGGTACGCCCCTCGTGGTCAGTGTCAATCGCGAGATTGTCGGCGTGGTCGAACTGCAGGACGTCATCAAGCCCGGCATTCGTGAACGCTTCGACCGTCTGCGCAAGATGGGTGTCAAGACTGTGATGGTCACGGGCGATAACCCCCTGACCGCGAAATACATTGCCGAGAAGGCCGGTGTAGACGACTTCATTGCCGAGGCCAAACCCGAAGACAAAATGAACTACATCAAGCGCGAACAGGCCGAAGGTAAACTCGTAGCCATGATGGGCGACGGTACGAACGATGCTCCCGCGCTTGCACAAGCCGACATCGGGGTGGCCATGAACAGTGGTACGCAGGCAGCCAAGGAGGCCGGCAACATGGTCGACCTTGACAACGACCCGACCAAGCTCATCGAGATTGTCGAGATCGGTAAGCAGCTGCTCATGACACGCGGCACGCTCACCACTTTCTCTATCGCCAACGACGTGGCCAAGTATTTTGCCATCGTCCCCGCCCTCTTTATGGTCTCCATTCCCCAACTCGCAGCCCTCAATGTGATGCAGCTTCACTCCCCCGAGAGTGCCATTCTCTCAGCCGTTATCTTCAACGCGCTGATTATCCCTGCCCTCATCCCGTTGGCCCTGCGCGGCGTGAAATACAAGCCCATCGGTGCCAGTGCGTTGCTTCGTCGCAACCTTTTGATTTACGGCCTGGGCGGCATCTTGGTTCCCTTCGTCGGTATCAAACTCATTGACCTCGTAGTGGGCCTCTTCTTCTAACCAACTCCTTATCCTCAAACGAATATGAAACGTTTCTTCAATGCTTTCCGCTTGACGCTCGTCTTTAGCGTCTTCCTCTCTATCAGTTACGTACTCGTGCTGTGGGCTGTGGCCCAATTGGTCGGCCCCAACGCAGGCAATGCCGAGGTCGTAGAACTCAACGGCCGCGTGGTCGGTGCTGCCAATGTGGGCCAGGCCTTTACCTCCGACCGTTACTTTTGGGGTCGTCCCTCGTGTGCGGGCAACGGTTACGAAGCCGACAAGTCGGGCGGTAGCAATAAGGGCGTGACCAACCCCGAATACTTGGCCGAAGTAGAGACGCGCATCGATTCCTTCCTCGTGCATCACCCCTACCTGCAGCGCAGCGAGGTACCCGCCGAGATGGTGACGGCCAGCGGTTCGGGTCTTGACCCTCACATTACGCCCGCCTGTGCCGAAGTACAGGCGCGGAGAGTCGCAGAGGCGCGCGGCATGGACCTTGCGCAGGTGAAGGAGATAATTCGCAAGACAACCGAAGGTCCCCTGCTCGGACTCTTTGGTACGGCCAAGGTCAACGTGCTGAAACTCAACGTGGCACTCGATAAGGCTGCGTAACGAAGACAGGCGAAGGGAAATGGGTCGACGTCGGGAGTTCTGCATAGAGGTCATCACCGGACACGGTTCATGGAGTTTAGGTGCTCGGCATGACGTTCGGCTTTGAGTGGAAGGCTGCCCAGACAATAGAAAGATTTGGGATAACCCTGGGGTAGCTAACCCTTCGCTTTCGATCACGAGTTACTCGCGGGTAGCTCGTCACTACACGGAGCGCGGTAGGCGTGTGAGCGCATCTGACATGCTTAAAGGAAATGGGGCAGAGAGGCCACAGCGCCTGGGGGACAACTCCCTTCGCGCCGCAGCGGCGGCAGACGCTCCACTTTTATACTACGCGACAAATTCCTCATTAGCTAACACACAGGAGAGGGTAGGGTGTCACCCCGTCAATGGGTCACGAGCCCGGGCGCGGTTCACTTTTTCCCCCTCTTGCAACAACTCAAACAACCTGCTATTTTCATTCATCATCACTTTATGAAATCATTTTTACTCGCAGCCTGCCTGGGAGCCACCGCTTTCACGGCACAGGCTCAGGACAAGTTTACCGTGAGCGGCAAAGCCGACCTTGTGAGCAATTACGTGTGGCGCGGTATCGATCAAGGTTCTGGTTTCTCTGTACAACCCCAGCTCGGGCTGTCGTACAAGGGCGTATTTCTCACCGCATGGGGCAGTCAGAGCCTGACCAGAGGCGACGCCCAAGAGTTTGACCTCACGCTCGGTTACACCTGGCGCGGCCTCACGGTGCAAGTGGCCGACTTGTGGTGGGGCGGCCTCTCTCAACCCTATGGTTACTATAAGCACGGCCCCAAGAACAATCCCCTCGACGGCGGTCACCATTTCGAAGGCACGGTAAGTTATCGCATCAGTGACAAGGTGCCCTTGACCCTGAGTTGGAATACGTGGTTCGCGGGTGCGGACGTACGTCGTGCGAACGGCAATCGTTGTTTCTCGACCTACATCAATGCCGCTTACGACGTAGCTTTGCCCGCCGCCATCACGCTCACCCCCTCCGTCGGATTTACTCCCTGGCGCGGTTATTATCACGACAAGGCCGCCGTGACCGATATCTCGCTCAAGGCTGCTCGCGACATGGCGTGGAACGATAAGTTCACCCTCCCCCTCTCGGTACAGGTAGTCGTTTCGCCTCCGCGTGACCACGTTTATTTGGTAGCGGGTGTTTCGGTAGGATTTTAATGCTCCGCATCCGTACGAGAATGAATATCTTTGGGCCCTCAGCCCCCGCCCTGCATAGCAGACGTATGATTCCTCTCTGTGGCAGCCCCCCTCGGCTGGCATGGAGAGGTCGGGCGTTGGATATATAATGTGTGATGAGAGGGAAAAGATGATGTAAGGTCGCGGTAGGGCGGCCCCATTGGGTAGTGATTGAAAAGGACCGCGAAGGAAGTTACGTTCGCCTATGGTCGCGGCATGCCGCGACCGTACATCCTCTTCGCCGCGCCCACTGCGCCCATTATCATTTTTCCCAACCATATTCCCCTAACCCCTAACACCCATCCCCATGACCCATTCCCCAGCTCACTTCCTCAATCTTATTCGTCGCTCGCAGCGCGGCAAGTTTAAACTCTACATCGGCATGATTGCCGGAGTAGGGAAGACCTATCGCATGCTGATGGATGCACACGAATTGAGAAAAGAGGGGGTCGACGTACAGATAGGCTACGTTGAAACCCACGGACGACCCGACACCGTGCGCGTGCTCGAAGGACTCCCCGTCATTCCGCGACAAAAGATATTCTATAAAGGAAAAGAAATCGAGGAAATGGACCTCGATGCCATCCTGAGGATACATCCCGAAATTGTCATCGTGGACGAACTCGCCCATTCGAATATAGAGGGCAGCCGAAACGAGAAACGATGGCAAGACGTGATGGAACTGCTTGAGGCAGGAATCAATGTGCTCTCGGCCGTGAACATACAACACATCGAGAGCCTGAATGACGAAGTGCATGACATCGTGGGACTCGAGGTGAAAGAACGTGTACCCGACAGCGTGCTGCGCGAAGCCGACGAGGTGGTGAATATCGACCTCACGGCGGAGGAACTCATCGGACGACTGAAGGCAGGAAAAATCTACCATCGGGATAAGGTGCAAACGGCGTTGGACCACTTCTTTAAGACCGAAAACATCTTGCAACTGCGCGAACTAGCCCTCAAAGAGGTGGCGTACAGCGTTGGGTTGAAGGTGGAGAATGAGGTTGCTACCTCGCCCACAGAAAAGGTGACGGGCGTGGTACGGCTACTGGTGTGCGTGAGCAGCAACAGCGCGACGCAACAAACGATTATTCGCAAGACGGCACGTATCGCGGCGCGCTATGATGCCGAATGGGTGGCCCTCTACGTGAAGACGCCGCGCGAAGCAGACGACCGCATATCGTTGGCGAACCAACGTCACTTGATGAGCCACCTTGAACTGGCGGTGCAATTGGGCGGCAAGGTGCGCGAAGTTGAAGCGAAGACGGTGTGTGAGGCGATTATGGAGAGTTGCCGAACGGAACACATCACGATGGTGTGTATGGGGCAGCCGTCTTTCTCCCTCCCTCGTTTGTGGTTTCATAGCAGTGAGTACCGCAAGTTTCTCGCTGTCATGAAGGAACTGAAGATAGACCTGGTGGTGATGGCATAGGGCGTTCATGTAGGGATTGAAGTGGCGAAGTTTAAGGGAGGGGGAGTCATGCTGAGCGATTGGAATGGAGAAGATAGAAGTCTACGGGTGGAGTGATTCGTTACTCTGTTCGCCATTTGCCTATTTCCTCTCCTCTTCGATTCTTCATTTTTTCAATTATTCCCTTTTCCATCCCCCCTTTATAATAATGATCTCTTTCGTTCGTTAGCTCTCTACGTTCTAGCGTATGTATAGAGCTTGGCTTTTGCACTCAAGTGCGATAGATAGAAATACAAAATACTGACATAAGTACCCTTCGAGAAGATGAACATCAAAGAAAGGCTGACCTTTACGGTTGGCACCCTCGTAGCCATGATAGTGGCATTGGTCGCATTGACCACCATTAGTTTGCAGATATTGACCGCTACCGAACCCGACTCTCCTGCGGCTGAGTATGGGTTGACGCGCGCCTTGTTGCTCGTCGGCGTATTTGGTGGATTGTGTATCTTAATCGGCATCTTTATTCTCTTCAGGCTGCCGAGTTCGATTAATCGTCCGTTTCAAGAACTCTCCAAGGGCTTGGACGAAATCGCTAATCACCATTATGATGTTTCGCTTGATTTGAGCGGAAGCAAAGAGATGGAGATGCTTGCGGCCAACTTCAACCGCATGACCAAACGACTGAACGATTACCATCACTCGTCGGTGTCGGCTCTGAAAACATCGAAACTTTATCTCGAAACCATCATTAACTCGATAGACGAACCGATTGTGTGCCTCGATAATGAACTGCGGCTGCCCTTTATCAACGAAGAGGCACTTGGCATACTGAACCTTACACGTGAGGAAACCGAAAATCATAGTGCCCAGGCGATAGCGTTGCATAACGATTTGCTCAGACGATTGCTCAACGGTATGCGCAACGAATCGGCGAAGGAAAAGAAACGCGAAAAACCGCTCAAGATTTATGCGGACAATAAGGAGAGCTATTTCCAAGTGAAATACTTACCCGTGTTGATGCCCGACCATACGCGTACACAGACCATACAAAGGGGCTGGGTCATACTGCTGAAGAATATCACTGAGTTTCACAAGATGGATGTGGCGAAAACAACCTTCCTCTCGACCATTTCACATGAGCTCAAGACACCGATATCGGCTATTCTCATGAGTACACAGCTTCTCGCTGACACGCGGGTAGGGCGACTCAACGAAGAACAGCAAGAACTCTCGGAAAGTATTAAGGACAACGGTGAACGACTCCTTTCTATCACGAGCGAACTGCTTAATATGACGCAGGTGGAGAGTGGTAAACTGCAGCTGAATCCCATCGTGACAAAGCCCATCGAACTCATAGACTACGCACTCAAGGCGAACCGTGTGCAGGCCGATAAGTTTGGCATCAATCTTGAGGTGGACTACCCTACACAGAAAATCAGTAAGGTATTTGTGGACAGCGAAAAGATAGCGTGGGTACTGACTAACCTGCTGAGCAACGCCATTCGCTATTCGGCAGAGGGGGGACGCGTGGTAATCGGAGCAAAACAGGTAGATGAACACATGGTGGAACTCTTCGTGCAGGATTTTGGCAAGGGGATTGACCCTCGTTACCACGAAAGCATATTCGAACGCTACTTTAGAGTGCCAGGTACCAAGGTGCAGGGTAGCGGACTGGGGCTCTCGATTTCACGCGACTTCGTTGAAGCACACGGTGGCACGCTGACGCTTGACAGTGCGCCGGGTGAAGGATGTCGTTTCATGGTACATTTGCCTGTATAATCGCTAACGAAGTGAACGCCTTGTTGTAACTTTGCCCTGTTTTTCTGTAAAAGCAATGGCTACTCACTCTCGGGACGAAGTGGGCGAAGCGCGTAAGTAATGCCCCTCGTAGGGCAAACGGTGCTTTCTTATCCGCTCCTGTCCCTCTCTAAACTTGGTATGGATACGCATGCCACAATGACTGCTGATGAACAAAATACTCCTGATAGACGACGAACCGATGCTCCGTAAACTGGTGGGGCGCATCCTTGAACTCGAAGGTTACGAGGTGATGAAGGCCGCCGATAGACGTAGCGCGCTCGATTGGCTTCGTGAAAACGAGGCGCAGGTGATACTTTGCGACGTGTTTTTGCCTGACGGTAACGGGGTGGAGATGGTGGCCGAACTGCAACAGTTGGCTCCTGGGGCGCGCATCGTGTTGCTGACGGCGCACGGTAGCATTGCCGACGGCGTGCAGGCGATCAAAAACGGGGCATTTGACTACATCGTGAAGGGGGACGACAACCGCAAACTCATCCCGATTGTAAGTCGTGCGATGGAGAGCGCGGCGGGCGAAGCGGGGAAGCGAACTGTAGCGACCACTCCTTCACTGCAGGACGAACGACACGTTTCCTCGTTTGCAGGAATCGTAGGTTGTGACGGCGGACTGAAGGACGCGGTGCGCATGGCGCAAAAGGTGGCGGTGACCGATGTGCCTGTGCTCATGATGGGCGAAACGGGTACGGGTAAGGAGGTGTTTGCACAGGCGATACACCAAGCTAGTCGTCGCGCGAAGGAACCCTTCGTGGCAGTCAACTGTTCGGCGTTTAGCCGAGAACTGCTCGAAAGCGAATTGTTTGGTCACCGCGCAGGGGCGTTTACGGGAGCAATCAAGGACAAGAAAGGCTTGTTTGAAGAAGCGCATCACGGTACGCTCTTTCTCGATGAAATCGGCGAAATGGATGTGTCGCTGCAGGCTAAACTGCTTCGTGTGCTCGAAACGGGAGAGTTTATCAAGGTGGGTGACACAAGGCCGACGCGTGTCGATGTGCGTTTGCTCTCGGCAACCAATCGTCGGTTGAAGGAAGAAATCGCTCAACATCGCTTTCGCGAAGACTTGTACTTTCGTCTATCGGTCTTTCAAATCACTTTGCCTCCACTTCGTGAACGGCGAGAGGATATCGTCCCCCTGGCTCGTAACTTCGTGGCGCGACTGGGCAAAAAGTTGGGCTTACCCGAGGTGACTTTGGCACCCGCTTGTACCACTTGCCTTGAACAATATGCTTGGCCGGGCAATGTGCGCGAACTCCAAAACGTGATAGAACGTGCGCTCATCGTTTGCGAAGGGAGTATCACGCCCGATACCCTTCCTGTTGACCTGTGGGAACAGTGTCAAACGAGTGCGAGGGACTCGGATCAACCGCTGGATCTCTCGACTGTCGAAAAGGAACACATCAACCGCATTCTGCATTACACGCACGGCAATAAAACTGAAGCTGCCCGCCTGTTGCGTATCGGCCTCACGACGTTGTACCGCAAGATTGAGGAATATGGTATTGTGGTGGAGAAGTGAGAGGGGAAGATTGGAGCGGTGAGAGGGGAAAGTAGGGGCGTGGAAGCGTGTGTGTGGACGTGAAGAAAGATGTGTCGATGGTAAGATACTTGGTTATCATCACTAATTGTCGTATACTTTGGGGTGTATTAATAGAAAAATAGAAGACTATGAATATAGAGGTGATTGCAATTGCAATATGTGATGCGTATGATAAGGCAATAGGAGCACTGAAGCGTGATATGCAACGTATCAAGCAGGATATGATTTCTGTCAAAACTTTCTTGTCGACTAAGTATAAAGAGGAGAGTTTCATCTTCTCGCGCAAGCACAGTCCGCGCCGATTGAACGAAGTGGGCTTGCGACTATATAAGGAAATAGACGGCGAGAATTTCTTGCAGGAACATCGTGAGTTCTTCTTCTCGAAGATAGAACAGATGCATCCGAAGACACCGTTTGATGTAGAAAATAATGCGTACTATGTATGTGGGGCTTATACCAATGAAGACTTCTTTAATGGACTGAAGAACTTCCTCTATAATGCCCCTGCCTATCGCATCAAGGACGAGAACGGCGTGGAGCGCGACTATGATTTATCGTTATCAGATGTTTGCTTCGTGTTGAGTCTTCCATTACGCGACATGTACTTGGAGACTCATCCGGAATTACAGAATACCTAACAAAAAAGGGTTGGCAATGCGCCAACCCTTTTTTGTGTTGTAGGGGGAGACGAATCCGTCTCCTTTCCTGTTGAGCTTTTAGAGCTGCAGGTAGAGTCCTTCCTTGGCCAGTTGGGTTTGTGGAAACACTTCCTGCGCCTCTTTCAGCAGGGGAGTTTCGTCGTCATAACGCGAGGAGAAGTGACCGATGAGTAGGGACTTGGCTTCAGCTTCGCGGGCAATCGTGGCAGCCTGGCGTGCCGTGGAGTGCAACGTTTCGCGGGCGCGCTGACTGTGCTCGTCGGCAAAGGTCGCTTCGTGATAGAGCAGGTCGACACCGTGGATAAAGGCTGGCAACTGGGAGTGGTAAGCCGTGTCGGAACAGTAGGCGTAGGAGCGCGCCTGACCCGACGGGGTTACCAGTGCCTCGTGCGGATAAAATTCGCCGTCGGCAGTCGTCCACCCCGCTCCTTCCTTGATGGACTGGATGGCATAGTGGGGAATCTCGAGGAAGTCAATCATGTCGCGCCGAATGTGCGGAAGCAATCCTTTCTCTTCGAAGAGGAAACCCCAGCAAGGCACGCGGTGAATGAGCGAAAAACAGGAGACGGTGAGCGATTTGTCTTCGTAAATGACGGTCTTCTCCTTGGTGGTGGGCAGGGGACAGAAGCGCACTTCGAAGGAGATGTCGCGACAGAAGTAGTCGAGCTGAGGCTGGAGCAACGATTGCAAGTCGGCAGGGGCATGGAGAAAGAGGGGGGCCACGCGACCGGTAAGGGCAAAGGTGGAGATGAGTCCTATCAGTCCGAAGAGGTGATCACCGTGCAGGTGGGAGATGAAGATGTGCGAGAGGCGGGTAAACTTTTGGCGTGTACGACGCAAAGATAACTGGGTGCCTTCGCCGCAGTCGATCAAAAAGAGCTTGTCGCGCACGTTGAGCAACTGTGCCGACGGGTTATGGCGCAGGGTCGGTAGGGCACTGCCACAACCTAAGACGTAAATTTCAAACTTTTCCATGAAGTAAAGGATAAAGGGGAAGCGGACGCAAAGGGTTCGCTGGTGCGTGAAGAGGGAAGGAAATGGGAGTGAGAAGCGCCGGGACGCGGCATAGGCGGTGTCAGTGCTGCTGCTGATGCCGTAACTGCGATTGAGGACGGTGCTTTCCGTTGGGGCAAGGCTTCAGTAGGCCCCAAGGAGGAAGCTGGACGACTTGACAGGGCTGTCACCGAGAATAATTATTGTAAAGTGGCTTTCTCGGTGACTCCCCCACAGTAATGTGAGCTTATTCAATTTCGCTCAGTTCCAACCACCGCATGGATTTCTCATCGAGTTCCTCAACAAGTAGGGGCAAGCGTTTGCTTTTCTCCGTCAGTTCGTCGACCTCAAGCGTACCCGAACAGAGTGCCGCTTCGATTTCGGATTTTTCAGCTTCCAGAGCTTCGATGTCCTGTTCGAGTTGTTGCATTTCTTGCTTTTCCTTGAACGTGAGCCTGCGCTTTTTCTCGCCGCCCCAGGTTTTTTGCTTCGGAGCCTTGGAAGCTTGCTTTTGGGCTTGTTCGGCCGCCTCTTGTTCCTCGCGGTCGCGCAGGGATTTCCATTCGCGATATTCTGAGTAGTTGCCCGGGAAGTCGTCGATTTCCCCTTCGCCCTTGAAGACTAGCAAGTGGTCGACAACGCGGTCCATGAAGTAACGATCGTGACTGACTACGATGACGCAGCCGTGGAAGTCTTGCAAGTATTCTTCCAATATTTGGAGCGTAGCGATATCGAGGTCGTTGGTCGGTTCGTCGAGCACGAGGAAGTTGGGATTCTTCATCAGCACGGTGCAGAGTTGCAAACGGCGTTTTTCACCGCCGGAGAGCTTGTAGATGTAGTCTTGCTGGCGTGCAGGTGGGAAGAGAAAGTGCGTGAGAAACTGCATGGCGGTGAGGTGACGGCCGCCGCCGAGGTCGATGTATTCCGCGTGTTTGCGGACAGCGTCGATAACCTTGTCGCGCTCATCAAATTGCATGCCCTCTTGCGAGAAGTAGCCAAAGCGTACTGTCTCGCCTACGTTGAAGCGGCCCGAGTCGGGGGCTTCCAACCCTAGCAACAGCTTGATGAAGGTACTCTTGCCCGTACCGTTGCCTCCCACGATGCCCATCTTTTCGAAGCGTGAGAAGTTGTAATAGAAGTCTTTGAGAATGACTTTCTGTCCCGTGGCGTTGGTTTCGAGGGGAACGGGGAAGGATTTGCAGACATACTCTGCTTCGAAGATCTTGCTGCCGATGTAGCCACTCTTCACTTCGAGGCGGGCGGCGCGTTCTTCGCGGCGTTGGCGGGCACGCTGTTCGAGTTCGTAGAAAGCTTCCTTGCGATAACGTGCCTTTGTGCCGCGCGCGCAAGGCATACGGCGCATCCAGTCTAACTCTTTGCGGTAGAGGTTATTGGCCTTGGCAATGTTGGCATTGGTCACGGCGATGCGCTGGTCGCGCTTTTCGAGATAATACTCGTAATTGCCCGTATAGTGGTAGAGGGAAAGGTCGTCCATTTCCAAAATGTCCTGGCAGACATGGTCGAGGAAATAACGATCGTGGGTGACCATGAGGAGAGCCTTGGTGGTGCGTTGCAGGTAGTTTTCGAGCCATTCAATCATTTCGAGGTCGAGGTGGTTAGTCGGCTCGTCGAGAATGAGGAGGTCGGGGTCAGCAAGCAGTACGTTGGCAAGTGCCACGCGCTTGAGTTGTCCGCCGGAGAGTTCGCCTACGGGTTGCAGGAAATGATGAATTTGGAGTTTCGAGAGAATCTGCTTGGCACGGAGTTCAAAGTCCCAGGCTTCGCGACGTTCCATTTCGTCGATGAGTTCTGCCAATCCAGGATTGCCGGGGGTGGCCAGACAGCGTTCGTACTGGCTGATGAGGGTAGAAAGGGCGCCGTCAGCCCGTTCGAAACAGGCATCAATGACCGTCATGTCGGGACGGAATGCAGGGGCTTGTTCGAGGATGGCAATACGAGCGTCACGCCGTGTGATGATGCTGCCTTCGTCGTAGTCTTCGTGTCCCGAGAGAATGTTGAGTAGCGTGCTCTTGCCTGCACCGTTGCGGGCGATGAGGCCTACCTTCTGTCCTTCGCCGACACTGAAGCTGATGTCTTTGAAGAGTTCGAGTGCGCCAAATCGTTTGGTGAGATGCTGTATATCGAGTAATGGAGTCATTGCGAATAGGGGATTATGAGGATTTGAGCGCGAATTTACGAAATTCTGCAGGGTCTGTGGCAGATGGTCGAGGGTATTAGCTGGGGGAGGGTAAGGTTAGGAGGGGAGGGAGAGGGACTAGTCTTGAAGGGGCAGCGTGACACCGGATAGGGTCTGCGTGCTTTCGCCTAACGATGGGAGTTGGGCCGCCCCTTCACTCCTGTAAGGAAGACGCGAGAGGGGGGAAGGGATGGAAATGGGTTGCTCATATAGAGATTGAATGCATTGAAACCGAGTTGCAAATGATGCCGACAGGATGCACACGCTATCTGGTGTACCATCGCTTCGCTGAAACAGGAATTGCCATCGCCCTTGAGAATTTCAACAAAAAAACGGGGACGTGTCGTACTCGACACGTCCCCGTAGAGGGTTAGTAAGCGGAAATTCCGCTTGCTGTATGAATTAGTTGAACCAACGTACGTAGCAGAAGTCCTGACGGTTAGCGAGGTTGGCGTTCTTCGGGTACATACGGTATGCTACCTTGTAAGAACCAGCCAAGTCGATGCTTGCATTGACTTCGAACGTGTAGAGGTTGCCTTCGTGACCCGTGACATTCATCGGAATTACATCGTGGATGTGGTCACAGCCATCGCTCGTAGTTACAACAACGAGGTCGATGCCGATAGCGTCGTCCAAACCTTGTTCGTCAACCACGTGCTTCACGTTGAAGTTCTTACCGCTAACAAGGTCGGCATTGATGAGGTTTTCGCTACGTTCAGAAGAAACAACGCGGATGTTGTCCCAACGTTCGGCTACGCTCTCCTTCCAAGACACGATGTCCTTAGCAAGCTGGTTGTTATGGGCAGCGAGCTTCTTGAAACGGGCAGCTTCGGGGTTGTAGAAACGATCGTAGTAGTCATCCAACTGACGCTTCATCGTGTAGTTCGGAGCGATGCGTGCAATAGAGTTCTTTACGGTACGAACCCACGCTTCAGAGTAACCCTTACGGTTGCGTGCGTAGTACTGCGGAATGATTTCTTGTTCGAGCATAGAGTAGATCGTCGATGCGTCGAGCTTATCCTGGTGTTCCTGGTTCTGGTAAGTGCGACGATCGGTAAGAGCCCAACCTGCCCCTTCGCGATAACCTTCATACCACCAGCCGTCGAGTACGCTGAGGTTGACTACACCGTTCATCAAAGCCTTCTCACCAGAGGTACCTGAAGCTTCGAGAGGACGTGTCGGCGTGTTCATCCAGATATCAACACCCGAAACGAGACGGCGTGCAAGCTGCATGTCATAGTTGTCGAGGAAGATAATCTTACCGATGAACTCGGGACGCTGTGAGATGTCGTAGATTTTCTTGATCAAGCCCTGACCAGCACCGTCAGCGGGGTGTGCTTTACCTGCAAAGAGGAAAATTACAGGGTAGTCGGGGTTGTTGACAATCTTAGAAAGACGATCGAGATCAGAGAACAAGAGGTGAGCACGCTTGTACGTAGCAAAACGACGAGCGAAACCGATGAGGAGGGCATTGGGGTTGATCTTGTCAAGGAGGCTCACTACGAGTGAGGGATCGCCCTGGTTGCGGAGCCAGTTCTCACGGAAACGGTCGCGGATGTAATCGATGAGTTTGTTCTTGAGCAACACGCGAGTGTTCCAGATTTCTTCATCGGGCACATTGTAGATGTTCTTCCAAACGGCTTCATTGCTCTGGTCGAGGATGTAATCCTTGCCGAGATACTTTGCGTAAACGCGCTTCCATTCCTTGGCACACCAAGTGGGGAAGTGCACACCGTTGGTAACATAGCCTACGTGGCTCTCTTCTGCATGGGGATTGTAAATCTTCTCCCATTCTTCGTGCGTGCGCTCAGCGTGGTCGAGACGATCAGCGGGAGGCATGTAGCCCTGCCAGATGTCTTTGAACATCTGTTGGCTCACACGGCCGTGAAGCCAGCTTACGCCGTTGACTTCCTGACACGTCTTGCAGAGGAAGGTAGACATACAGAACTTTTCGCCCTTGTCATCGGGGTTGGTGCGACCCAAGCCCATGAAGTCGTCCCAAGAAATGCCGAGACGGCCGGGGAACTGGTTCATGTACTTATTGAACAAGCCTTCGTCGAAGTAGTCGTGGCCGGCGGGAACGGGAGTATGAACTGTGTAGAGTGAAGAAGCGCGAACGAGTTCGAGTGCTTCGTCAAAGCTCATGCCGCTCTCAACGTAATCAACGAGACGCTGTACGTTGCAAAGGGCTGCGTGACCTTCATTGCAGTGGTAAATGTCCTTCTGGATGCCGAGCTTTTTGAGGGCGAGCATACCACCAATACCAAGGAGGTACTCCTGCTTGATACGGTTTTCCCAGTCACCACCATAGAGAGAGTGAGTAATACGACGGTCGAACTCAGAGTTCATGTCGTTATCGGTATCGAGCAAGTAAAGTGAGATGCGACCAACGTTTGCACGCCAAAGCGTTGCGTGAACCATAAAGTTAGGGTAGGGCACGTCGACAATCACTTGGTTGCCGTCTTGGTCGAGTACGCGCTCGATAGGCAGACGATCGAAGTCCTGAGGCTCGTAGTTTGCAATTTGCTGTCCGTCCATGGAGAGCGACTGCGTGAAGTAACCAAAGCGATAGAGGAAACCAACGGCTACCATGTCTACATTGCTGTCGGAAGCTTCCTTGAGGTAGTCACCAGCGAGGATACCCAAACCGCCAGAGTAGATTTTGAGTACATGAGAGAGACCATACTCCATGCAGAAGTAAGCAACGGAAGCACGCTTGGGATTGGGCTTCACGTCCATATATTTGCGGAACTCGCCGTAGACCTTGTCCATGCTGGCGATGATATCCTTATCCTGAGAGAGCTCGATGAGACGGTCGTAATCCATGCTGCGGAGCAACTCGATGGGGTTGCGGTTGACCTTGCGCCAAAGCTCCTTGTCGAGGCGAGAGAAGAGTTCAAGTGCCTCGGGATTCCAAGACCACCAAAGGTTGTGGGCGATCTCGTCCAACTTCTTAAGAGATTCAGGAATGTGGCTCTTTACATTGACCACTTTCCAACTCGGTTGGTTTGCGTTACTAATCTTGATTTTCATTTGATTATGAAGATAAGTGAATACTATATACAAATATGAATGAAAAGACCGATGCACCGTTGGCGTAAGTTATACGAAGCATCGGTAAGGAGTGTTTGCTGTCCTTTACTTACCCTGCTTTTGCGTGGCACGGATGGCGAAGTCATAAGCCTGGTAGTAGTACTTGATAAAGTGCTTCCACTGCGCCTTGTCTGCCAGTTTGGTAGCGTTGTTGCGCACTGTGGTACGCGCCTTGCTATCGAGTGACAGCATCTCTTTAATCGTCTCGCACATGTCGGCAGCGACTTCATAGAAGTTACCGTCGGAGCGTGGGATGACACGAACGCCATCGCGGAGGGTACCACTATGGCCGAGCACTTCGTCAACCCATTGGCCGAAGCCGCTGAGATCGGTGGTGACACAGGGAGTGTGGAATGCGCAGCTTTCGAGTGGCGTGTAACCCCAAGGTTCGTAGTACGAGGGATAGAGAGCCAAGTCGTTGGCGGCGAGCAGATTATAATAGGGAAGGTCGAAGATGCCATCGTTACCTTCGAGGTAGCAAGGCACGAGGATGACCTTCACTTTGTCGGTGGGGAGGTTCTTCAGTCCGACTTCCCAAATCTGACGCACGATGCGGTCCTCGTTGAGGTTCCAAAGTTCGTGAGTAATGACGGGATTGGGAAGTGGTGCGTTGTTGTTTTTCTTATGCTTTGCTTGAAGGCGTTCCTGCAAATCGGCGCGGGAACCCTTGAGCCAGCAGGGTACTTCGATCAGCGCGAGTACCTGACGGTTGTCTTCGGTTTGTTCGTTGAGCTGGGCGCGGAGTTGTGCCATGGCTTCGAGGAAAACGTCGAAGCCCTTGCAACGGTAGTCGTTGCGGCCGCTCGTAGAGACAATCAAAGTGTCGTCAGAAAGGGTGCTACCCGTCAAAGCTCCGGCTACATCGAGGATGCGGCGGCGGGCTTTTTTGCGAACCGAGGTAAATTGCGTCCCTTTAGGTACGAAATCGTTCTCGAAGCCGTTGGGCAGGACAACGTCGGCGGGCTTGTCGAGCAATTGTTTGCACTCACGGTCGGTAAAGCGGCTCACAGTGGTGAAGCAGTCGGCGCGCAGGGCAGATTGCTTCTCGATGCTGTGTTTGGCATCCATGTGTAGCTCTTCAGCCATCTGGTCTCCGTTATAGCCTTCGAAGTAAGCGTAGAGTTGCTTGTTATTACCGGCGATGGAGCGACCGATGCTGGTGGCGTGGGTCGTAAAAATCGTAGCGACCTGAGGGCAATGGTGCTTGAGGAAGAGCATACCGAGTCCTGACATCCATTCGTGAGCCTGGTAAACGACCTGGTCGGTGGGTTGCAGGCAGTTCTTGAGTACGGCTTCAACCAAAAGTCCGGCAGCATAGGAGAACATGGAGGCTTCGTCGTAGTCGCCGTAAGCGCGGATTGAGTCTACCTGGAAAAGTTCCCAGGCTTTTGCATAAATCGCATTCTTCTGTTCGAAGAAGGGCTTGAAGTCTACCAAAATGGCGACCGGTTCACCCGGTACCATCCATCGTCCGATGCGACAATTGAGTCCAACTGTGGCAGCTGCCTTCTTCCATTCGGGAAGAAGTTTGCTCTCTTCGCGAAAATCTACGTTGGCTGTAGCCTGCTTGAGGTCGGGGCCGATGAATACGAGTTGATCTTTATAGGTTTCGGCCAAGGTCTTGGCGCGTGAGGAAAGTACCGTGTAGATACCTCCCACTTTATTACAAACTTCCCAACTGGTTTCGAAGATATAGTTGGGAGCTAAGAGTTTATTGTTCATAAAAAAGCTCTATTATCCGAAAGTATAGCAAAGGGGTTGCTTCAACTGGATGTAAAGAAGAAAATAATGCTCCTCGTTCCTGCTAAGTGCAACCGTTTTACGCCGCGCAAAGTTAGCTTAATTTATTGAAATACAAAATCAAAACACTCTGTTTAGTCTCTTTGCAGTCTTTAGTTTAGAGCTTAAAAGGGCCTCAAAAACCTATGATATAAAGCGTTTATGGGTAGATTGTTTCACTCGAAGAAGGCGAAGGAGATGTTCTATGTAACCAATAAAAATATGTATTTCCCTTTCGTTATCTTAACGCGAAGATATGGTGAAGCTTTCTATCCTTTGTTGCTTTTTGAAAAACGAAAGTGACGAAGTGAGTAGCATTTGCACCTATAAAAAAGACATGAAAAAAGAGAGCAAAAGAATGACTATCCAAAAAAGTATCACTAAATTTGCACGCGAAAAGGAACGTGAACTGAAGTTTGTCGATAGTGTATCGCTCTTATTTATTACCAGTTCAGATGTTTCAAAAGGTGTTTTTTCTTTCTTACTAATAAGTCCTTTTGAAACAGTTCTCTTCCTAACTCTCATTTATTTATTGCATCTGTGAAACTTCCTAGGTGGAGAAGAACAGGCGGCTTGACGGAAACTGTCGGTTTATACCGATGGTCGGGTTGAAGGGTACTGCTTGATTCTGTCCATCCGGGTCAACCTTTAATTACATGTCAAGCTTAACAAAAGAAATGCTCCTCGAAAAGGACGTAAACGAAGTCCGCATGCTTGCGGAAGAGATGAATATACCCGAAATCGAAGGAAAATCTAAAGATGATTTGATTTACAATATATTAGACGCACAAGCTGAGGGAGTGGTTCCCTCTGGTCTTCCGTTGACGTCAAGACTCCGTATCGCGCAAGCTGCTCAAGCTGCGAATGGTAATGAGGCTGACGATGCGCAGGCAGCAACGGCTGCGTTGGCTACCAATGCCAATGAAAACCAGGCTGTTAAGGTAGATGGCGCTGTTGCTTCGGATGAAACGATGGAGGCTGGTGCGGCTACACGCTCTCAAACTGACGAGGCTGACCTCGAAGCAGCCCCGGTAGTCGAAGCTCCTAAACGTAAACGCGGTCGCCCGACGAAGGCTGAAGTAGCCGCACGTGAGGCGTTGCGCAAAGCGCAGGAGGAAGCCGAAGCTAAACTGGCAGCAGAAAATCAGCCGGCCTTGAAAACGGGTGATGCGCAGCAAGCGGATACCGACGCGGAAACGGCGGAGACACTGAATGCTGTGCAGGAAGAGGGCAAGGTAAAACGTGCGGGTGACGAATTGCCCGATTTTATAGCTGAGCAGATGGGCGCCCATGCTTCTGTGACGGCTATGATCCAAAGTTCGGACGTTCTCGATATGGAGGAGGTTAAAAGAACTTTGGGACAAAAAGATAATATAGGCATTACGCAGCCGATTGTGGCTCCCCTGGCTTCGCTTGAGGGAAATCCGAATAATGAAGAGGGATTCATTATTATCAAGGATGTGCCCGTGATGTATGAGGGTGAAGAACTGAGTGTGGGTAAGATGGAGCAGGGTGTTGCGACTCATGCCGCTACCAATATGTTGGCTACTTCGAAGGTTGCACCCGTGCATCGCCCGGTGGCTTCTACCAGTATGTTAGGTGGACGTCCGAAATTTCATCGCTTTAAGGACGATCCGATGATGCAAGCACGTTTCGGTTTGAAGCCGACGGCTACGGCGAGTCCGGTTAAAGAGGTCGAATCTACTATAGATGAGGTAAAAACGGAGAAAGTCACGAAGGCTATTGAAGTGACTCCGTTAGCTCCTCCCGTTGCTAATCCCGAATCTCACCTGCTTGATGGTCGTGGTGTATTGGAGATTGTTCCCGAGGGCTTTGGTTTCCTCCGTTCTTCAGACTATAACTACTTGGCATCGCCAGACGATATTTATGTAGCACCCAACCAGATTCGTCAATATGGTTTGAAACCAGGTGACGTAGTCGAAGGTAAGGTAAAGATTCCGCGTGAAGGTGAAAAGTTCTTTGCACTGATTGAAGTAGAGCGCATAAATGGCTTGTTGCCTGAAGAGGTGCGCGACCGTGTAGCGTTCGAGCATCTTGTTCCGCTCTTTCCCGAAGAAAAGTTTAAGCTCTGTAGTGGAACTCGTGCGGATTCGACTTCTTGTCGCATTGTCGACCTTTTTACTCCTATCGGTAAGGGTCAGCGTGCGCTGATTGTGGCTCAGCCTAAAACCGGTAAGACAATGCTCATGAAGGAGATTGCCAATGCCATTGCTCGCAATCATCCGGATACGTACTTGATGATGTTGCTCATCGATGAGCGTCCTGAAGAAGTGACGGACATGATGCGTACGGTGAAGGCGGAAGTGATTGCTTCTACCTTTGACGAACCGGCTTCGCGCCACGTAAAGATTGCCGGCATTGTGTTGGAGAAGGCGAAGCGTATGGTAGAGTGTGGTCACGATGTGGTGATCTTCCTCGACTCCATTACGCGTCTTGCTCGTGCATACAATACGGTAGCTCCGACCTCGGGTAAGATTCTCTCGGGTGGTGTAGATGCCAATGCTTTACAAAAACCGAAGCGTTTCTTTGGTGCGGCACGTAAGATTGAAGGCGGCGGTTCGTTGACCATCATTGCAACGGCCTTGATTGATACAGGTTCGAAGATGGACGAAGTGATTTTCGAAGAGTTCAAGGGTACGGGTAACATGGAATTGCAGCTCGACCGTTCGCTCGCCAACAAGCGCATCTTCCCTGCAGTCAATATTGTGGCTTCTTCTACGCGTCGTGACGATCTTCTCCAGGGTAAGTCTATTCAGGACAGCATGTGGGTGCTTCGCAACTACATTGCTGAGATGACTCCGGTTGAAGCGATGACCGACGTGAAGCGTCGTTTGGAAAACACGAAGAATAACGAAGAGTTCCTGGTTTCTATGAAGGGATAAACTTTGTCGATTCATACAAAAAAAGCAGATGATTTCTTTTGCATCCGGGTGATGTGGAAGAAATCATCTGCTTTTTTTGTATGTCTTGGGGCTGGAGGAAAATAGCAGGGGAAGAGGGAAGTCTATAAAATAAAAGGATGGCAAACGACGGGGCGTTGCCATCCTTGAATGGAAATATAAAGTCAGGCATTGGCCTGAATCGTGGCGTGCTGTGCGCAGTTTCCTTCAGAATCTGTGGAGCGGAAACGAATGGTTCGGAGTATGCTTGACGCGAATCGGGAGGGGATTTTGTCAGCGAGGCTGTTTCCGTTCGTTTCACGAGGGGGATGCTTTTCGTGGGGGCGGAGCGGACTAATACGTTGTCGTTTTCTCCAACAGTTTAGAAGTGAGCATATCGGCAGCCTGCACAATGTTGACCAGGGCGCTCTTTTCGGTAGCTGCGTAGTAGGCATAGCGTTGGGAACTGCCGTTTTCTGCCATATCAAACATACCCATGTGCCAACGAATGGCCAGCATCTCTTCAGGTTTAAGGCGCATGTACCAACTCAGCATGAGGCAGGACTTTTCGCCGTGGCCGAAAGGAAAATCATCTTGCAACTCATATCCAGGGTAAGACACCCAGCGATTTTGTTCGTCTTTCTTCCAACGCTCCTTCGGATGGTAGAGCTTAACCTTGCACAGGTCGTGGAAGAGGGTGGTGATGGCAATACTTTCCATCGAAATCTCTTCCGTGAAGGGTGAAATGCCAGACTGAATGGCGGGAAGGGCGATTTGATCATAGATTTTGCAAGCAGTCTCAAACACATTCATAGAATGCAGACAAAGTCCGCCAGCTTCATTCAAGTGAAAGTTAGAGGAGCTAGGAGCTGTATAGAAGTCGGTCTTCTCCAAGTAGCTTAAGACTTTATCTAATCCGTCTCGCTGGATGTGTTGGTGGCAGAGGCTGATGTAGCGTTGCTTGTTGTTTTCGATTATTTCGGGAGTCATGGGGAGACGATCTTTAGTAAAGAATAATGTACCTTTCTTACAAAGCCAATGGATGAGGAGATGAGATGATGGGAGAATTCGTCAAGCGGGAATAGCCTGCCTGCACGATTAATTCTTCCTCATTTCAACGGATAGCTATCAGAAACAGCTTAATTTTAGGAAGAAGGTAGGTTACGCTTCGACGTGGGTTGTACCTTTGGGTGTTTCAGCAGCGTGCGCAGCTTCGTTCGGAGCTGTCGGGGCAGGAGAGCTGAGGTCAACGGGTTTCTGTAATTTCAGTCCCATCTTTTCAGCACGTGCTAATACGAACTTTAATCCCGCTTCGCGCTCGTTGGGAATGTGTCCGTCGAGGATGGCATCCTTCAAGGCCTGTTTGAGTGAGCCGATTTCGCGGCAGGGAGGCAGGGCAAACATTTCCATAATTTCGTTGCCATCAACGGGAGGCTGGAAGTTTCGCACGCGGTCTTTCTCCTCGATGTCGACCAACTTGCGGCGAACAATCTGGAAGTTGTTGAGGAAGTTCTTCTTGCGTACTTCGTTCTTGCTGGTAATGTCTGCTTCACAGAGTAGCATGAGGTCTTCGATGTCGTCACCCGCTTCAAAGAGTAAACGGCGTACGGCGCTGTCGGTGACAATGTCGTCAGCGATAGCAATAGGCCGCATATGTAAGTCTACCAACTTGGCTACGTACTTCATGCGGTCGTCGAGCGGAAGTTTCATGCGGCGAAACAGCGGTTTGATCATCCTTTCTCCCAAGAAGTTGTGGTTATGGAAGGTCCAACCGATGGCAGGTTCCCAACGCTTGCTCTTTGGCTTGCCGATGTCATGTAACAGAGCCGCCCAGCGTAAATAAAGGTTGTCGCTCTTCTTGGCAACGCTGTCGAGTACTTCCAGTGTGTGGTAGAAATTATTCTTGTGTGAGCGTCCGTTGCGCGTTTCTACGCAGTCGAGGGCAGCCACTTCGGGAAGAATGAGCTCCAGCAACCCGCAACGGTGTAGATTGACCAGACCGATGGAGGGAATGGGGGAGCGCATGATTTTGTTCAGCTCGTCGATGATGCGTTCGGCACTGATAATGCGGATGCGTTCGCGGTTGCGAGTCAAGGCATCAAAGGTTTCCTCTTCGATTTGGAAGTTAAGTTGGGTGGCAAAGCGTACGCATCGCATCATGCGGAGCGGATCGTCACTAAACGTAATGTCGGGATCGAGTGGCGTGGCGATAATGCCTTCTTTCAAGTCCAACAGACCGTCAAAGGGGTCAACGAGTTCACCTAACCGCGCACTGTTCAGGCATATAGCCATTGCATTGATGGTGAAGTCGCGGCGGTTTTGGTCATCTTCCAGCGTACCGTCTTCGACAATAGGCTTGCGCGAGTCGTGCGAATAGCTTTCTCGGCGGGCACCTACGAACTCAACTTCCTGACCGCGCCATTTTACTTGGGCAGTACCGAAGTTGCGGAAGACGGAGAGGTGTGCCTTCTGTCCTAAGCGTTTGGAGAAGTGTTCTGCCATGTCGATACCACTGCCTATCACGACTACATCGATGTCGTTGGTGGGACGTTCGAGGTAAAGGTCACGTACGTAACCGCCTACCAGGTAGCAATCGATACCTAACGCATCAGCCGTGAGGGTGAGTTGGTGGAAAATATCTTTATCGAGTATCTTCTTTATTTCGTCTTGGTTCCAAATTTTCATAGCTGTATAGCTTGCAGAAAAGATATCCCGCAAACTGTCTTTCGGGCAATTTGCGGGTCTTTTGATGAGTAAAATGTTTGGTTGCTTCGTACCCTGTTCCGCATCTTACTGGATGCTGTCGGGGAAGCTTGCCACAGGCTCTTTCTGCTGACTGTAATTTCTTTCCTTAACCAGTCGCAGCGTGTAGCGTTCATCGTATTCGAAATCACGGACGTCCAATATCATGTAGTCGCGGTGGTAGCTTCTGACATAAGCCTCGATGCTGATGTTGCGGTTACCCAAGAAACGCACCTTTAGGTAACGTCCGCTCCACCACCATTCGCCTTCTTCTTTGAGTTTGTATCCATCGGTAAAGAACTTTCGGTGGTAGTCAAAGGTCCATAAGTCACCGGGTTGGTACGTACTGGTGTAGCCGTGGATGTCATCCACACGCCATTCGCCTTCGATGTAGGGTGCACGGTCAATCCATCCTTCTTCCCAATAATCGTCGTCGAACCAAAAATCTTCGTCGCATGAAGTGAAGGAGAACAGTGTGGTTAGGGCCACAAAGAGTATGGTAATGCGTGAATAAATCGTTTTCATTATGGATAGCATATAAAATGGTTGTTCGATTTCAGTTTATGAGTTGCAAAGATACGCCAAAGCGTAGTTAATGCAAAAGTTGGGTAGGCTTTTTCGATGCTTTCAGTGTACGAGTTTGCAATTTGGAACCAAGAGCGTTGCGGTAGGCTGTGTGTTCTATGAGATGAAATGTGGAAATGCTTGCAAGCTTGCTTCTGGTCCTGTTAAAAAGATTTGCTAAGCTCCAGTGTTGCCTGGATTCGTTGGGTTGAACTCAGCGCAAAGGTTCGGTTATCTGTGAAGCTTTAGACTCACCCCAAGCGAAAGTGGAAACAGAAGGGGATGGGATGGAATGGTGTTGGAACGGGGTAAAACAAAAAAGGTCATCGCTAAGCAATGACCTTCTCAGTGACTCCTAAAGGATTCAAACCTTTAACCTTCTGATCCGTAGTCAGATGCTCTATTCAGTTGAGCTAAGGAGCCGTCATTTCTGATTTGCGAGTGCAAAAGTAGAACACTTTTCCTAAACTACCAAGCCTTCTCCCGTTTTTTTTCAGAAAAAGGGCATTTTTCCTTTGTTTTCCGCCTTTTGTTCGAAGTTCCCTCCTCTTTTTTGCTTGCTTTCCCCTTGAAGGGAAGAGCAAGCAACGGGCGAAAGCAGGCTCGGTTAGGAATCAGTTTTCGAAGAATTTCAGCACGACTTTACAGCCAAAGTCTATACTGCGGTCGGGGGCAATGCCGACAAAGGCTCCCAGGTCGAGTAAATGGGTGCTGATGCCGTAACCCACCTCCGAATAAAAGCCGAGAGAGCGTACAGTGAGCAGATTCAAGTAGACACGTTCCTTTTGAACTACGCGCGAAATGTAAGGCATACGCGAAAATAGCAACATGGGACTTTCGTACGTGCCGGTAAAACGCAGGTAATAGCGTGATTCGTTATACCAACGTGCGTTGAGCAGTTGAAATTCTCCGGTAAGGTCATCGTTCCACTCATCGGGCATGTAGCTGAACTTAAAGTAGTCGTAGTCAAGAAAGCAGTCTTTGCCGCGCCGGGTAAAGACACCGCCGCCTACGCGGAAATAAAGGGAGCGCATGGCGTAGAGGGGCAAGCGATAATGGGCATCGGTCTCTAATCGCTCGTAGTGCGTTGCACCGCGTCCGAGGGCAAAGCCACGTTCGTAGTTAAGGCGGAAAGTAGGATAATGAGAGTAGAGCGGAATGCGGCGCTTACCCTCTCGGTAATAGTATTGCGAAGGAGTCCATTCCACCTGGACATGGGGGCCTATCGTAGAGAAATGACGCATCAGCTTCGTGGCAGCAGCTACTTTGTTCCAGTCAATCATGCCACGGCGGTGGTAACGTGTGCCCACCGACAGTCGCAACCCTGGCAGGGGGGAGAGACTGAAGTCCGTTTTGATTTGGCTGTCTCGGTAGTCGTGGAAGCCATAATGGTCGATGATGTGGAGTAAGGAGTCATACTTCTCAATGCCCTCCAATTTTTTGCGAAGCTCATCTGCCTGGCGGCTGCTATACATGTGTGCACCGCCATTTGCGTTAAAATAGAACGAACCATCGAACTGGGGCAGGAAACGCACAAGGAAAGGCACCTCCCAATAGATTTGTTTTTGCTTGAAGCTATAACCGATGGAGGGGCGAATCTCGAAGAGGGGCTGCAGGTGAGGCTGACGACCATAGTATTCCCATTGGATGCGTGTCTTGAGTGAGAATCCCTTGTTGCGGCTCCATCCGACCATCGACGGAGTGATGATCGCGGGGAGCTTCAGGCGGGAATGATCGCCGAGATTGAAGTGATGCGACGAGAGCAGAATGTTCTGCGTGCGTTCACCAAAGAATTGCGGCCGGGCATCTTGCTTGGCTTCTTCGTGGGGCAAGTCGGGTACTTGCTGTATGATGGGGAGGATGCTGTCTTGGATAGTCGGCAAACCCTCTTTGAAGTTACTGGGCCGTTGGTCATCGCCAGCGTTCGGGGGTTCTTGGTTCCATTCGTTCAGTAGCTCCTTCTCAATTCCTCTTAACGGGATGGGGCGAATGGTGTCGAAGTAAGCCTGACTGTTGAGTGTGCGTGTCGTGTCTACACGCAATAAGCATTCGTTGCTCAAATCGAGTCGAGACCGCTTGCTGCATGTGGTGGGGAGGGGACAGCTGAATACGTGACGCGAAAAGACATCCGTCACCTCGTAGACTTGGTTGCCTAATAGGTGAAAGTTTGAAATGATGCGCAGGCGGCAGGGCAGGAGGGTTTCGTAGCCTTCCTCTCCCGTGCGTCCGTTGACATAGATGGTTTGAAGTTGGTATTGCAGTCGGAAGAAGAAGTTCTTGACCGCCCCCGTTTCTGTATTGATATCAATGTAACCTTCGACGAGTTGATCATTGGCAAAGCGAGGTCTAATCTGAATACGCGCGCTCGGTGCCGTACTGTCATTAAGTTGAGTGGTGAAGGAATAAGTGTAACGGTAAAACTTACGGTTACGGTGGTTCAACGGGTTAAGGATGCAGTCCAAGAAAAGCTTGGAATCGTAGATTTGGAAGTTGAATCGCCCCATGGAAGTCAGTCGTTGGGCTTTTTGATAGCGGGCGGTCGTGTGGTAAGCCGTTACTTTGCAGTCAATTTCTCCGGGCGGACGGAATTGGAAGCGTAATCGGGCTTCGCTCAAATAACTGTTGATGCCTCTTTCCAGTCTCAACATGCCGGGAATATAGCGCACAATGGGCCCTTTGCGTCGGGTACGCATGAAATGGCGTAAGTAAACGTCGCTGGTAAATTGTGCACTGTCGAGGTTGTGCTCTTTGACGTAGTGAAATACGTGTTGCATCAGTTCTTCAGCCTTGCGGGCGCGTGCCAGTTCCTCGGGACTGGCTGTGAATTTCACTTTGTTCTTGAGCAGTCTGAAAAACGTGCGTTCCTCTTTCGTCTCTTTCCGTGAATCCTGTGTTTCAATAGTCTCTTCCTTCCCTGTCGTTTCGGCACAAAGGGGAACAGTCCCCACCAGCCAAGTGAGGACTGTTCCTAATCCAATAATGCAATAGCGTATGAAGGATGACATAAATGCAAGCGTTTACGAACGGCTTACTGCCTTAACACCGTGTACGGTGCGCAGCTTCTTGATCAAGCTGGTGAGTCGCAACGTGTCGTCCACCAGGATGGTCAATATGCCGTAGAAAAGGCCATCGTTAGAGTCAATGCTGATGCTTCGCAGCATGATGTGCTCTTCCTTGGAGATAATCGAAGTAATGTTGTTGACAATACCCAAATCGTCTTGGCCGACAATGTGGAGCGTAATGGGGTAGGAGCCTTGTCCTTTGCCAGCCCAACGGGCTTTCATGACGCGGTGACCGCAACGTTCGTGGAGTGCGGGAGCGTTCGGGCAGCTTTTGCGGTGAATCTTGATGCCGCCGCCCACGGTAACAAAGGCAAAGATGTCGTCACCGTAAACGGGATTGCAGCAACGTGCCAGTTGGTAATCAAGTCCCTTCAAGTCACGGTCGATGACCAGTTCGTCGCGTTCGCCCTTAGCGCGGGTGAGCATTTCGCCCTCCATGGAGAACTCTTCAGCCGAACGGACTGCCGCGCGCTCGGCTATGCCTTGCTCGCGTTTGCCTAATTCCACATAAGCATCGAGGGCACGGTTGATGTCCACTTTCTCATTGCCCAAGTCACGGAAGAAGTCAAAGCTCTCTTTGTAACCCATCTTCTTGATGAGTTGGTTGATGAGGCTTTCGTCCCAATCAAGTTTGCGGTTCTTCATTTTCCGTTCGAGCACTTCTTTGCCGAGTGCACTGTCAGCTGCGCTGAGTTCGCGTACTGCCGCACGGATTTTAGCCCGGGCATGGTTCGATTGGGCAATGTTGAGCCATTCCGTTTTAGGTACCTGGTTGGTAGAGGTCAAGATTTCTACGGTTTGCCCGCTCTCCAATTCCTGTCGAATCGGATAATTCTTTCCCTCAATGCGTCCTCCCACACATCGGTTGCCTACGCCCGAGTGAATCGTATAGGCAAAATCGAGTACAGTAGAGTGGGGCGGTAAGCGGTACAGGTCGCCTTTGGGTGAGAATACATAGACCTCTTTGTGTTTTAAGTCAGAGGTCAAACTCTGAGTAAGCAGGTGGTCGTTGCCAGTCTCTAGAGCCGAACGGATATCAGCCAACCAAGAGTCGACTGTGCCCCCGCTGCTTTTGACTCCCTTGTAACGCCAGTGAGCTGCGAGTCCATGCTCTGCGACTTCGTCCATGCGCTCTGTACGTATCTGTACTTCGACCCACTTTTCTTCGGGACCTTTGACCGTGATGTGCAAACTTTCGTAACCATTGCTCTTGGGCACCGTCAACCAGTCGCGTAGTCGCTTGAGGTTACTTTCGTATTTATTGGTAATGAGTGAAAAGACCTTCCAGCATTGTTCCTTTTCTTTTTCTAAAGGCGCATCGAGAATAATGCGAATGGCGAAGAGATCATACACACCGTTGAATCCGCATTGCTGTTTCTGCATCTTTTGCCAGATGGAGTGAATGCTCTTCGTGCGTCCCTTCATGTGATAGCGCAATCCTTCTGCATCGAGCATCTTCCGAATCGGTTCGGTAAATCGCTCAATGTAGGCATCTCGTGAACGCTTCGTGGCGTTGAGATTTTCCTTAATCAGGTAGTAAGCATCGTGTTCCAGGTACTTCAAGCTCAAGTCTTCCAGTTCGCTCTTGAGTTGGTACAAACCTAGCTTGTGGGCTAAGGGGGCATAGAGCCACGCCGCTTCTGTCGAAACCCGCTGTTGAGCCTCGGTATTTTCCGTTTCCTTGATTTGGCGCATCAAGCACACGCTGTCTGCAATCAGTAGCAGAATGATGCGCATATCGGCAGCCTGTGAAATCAGCAGGTTGCGGAAGTTATCTGTGCGCATCGCCTCTGTTTTAACCTCGATGGCTTCCACGCGAAGGAAGGCACGGAGAGTTTCCGCTATTTCCTTTCCGAAAAAGCGTTCGACCACGTCACATTGTTCCTTTTGAGTAATGACAGCGCGGAGCAGATAAGCAGTGAGCGCGTGTCCTCTTAACCCAATGTCCTCAATAGCAAGTCGGATGGTTTGTAGGGCAAGCACAATGCGGCTTAATCCAAACTCGTTTCGAGCTACTTCAGGGTTCGTTGCAAGGGCACTTTCAATGAAGTCAGCTAGTTTACGGGCTTCTCGAGCACTGGGACGGGTGTGTTCGTTATGGTAGATAGCCAATAGAGCGGCAAGAAAGGCTTGTCGCTCCTGTGGCTTGGTCAGATTCATTTTTGCTTCCATAGGCAGATTGTTTGGGTAATGAAAGTCGGGGTAAAAATACGACTTTTTTCAACGAAACACCCCTGTCATATACGCTATTTCTTCTAATCACAAGATATACGTAACAAATTGTAAGGCACAGCGTGCAGCTGACGACCAGATATATCGGATTTTAGTAAGATGAAAAGAAGAATGAAAGTCTTCGATAATCAAATTACCAGCAGGCCAGTCCGTCGGTGGGTCTTCCTTGTTCGCTCAGCCAATGGTCAATGAGGCGACGTGCCAGGCTGATTTTACTCGGCACCATTGGCAGGTGGTCTGCGTCAAACCATCCGCCTTTGCGCAGTTCTTCGGCTTGCAAGTGCAGTTCACCACTTTCATATTCAGCGGTGAATCCCATCATCAGCACACTGGGGAATGGCCAGGGTTGTGAGGCAAAGTAGCGCAAGTTGCGGATGCGTAATCCTGTTTCTTCCATGACTTCGCGGCGTACGCAGGTTTCAAGGTCCTCGCCCGTTTCTACATAGCCTGCCACCAGCCCCAGGTAATCACGTTTAAAATTCTTGCCCTGTACGAGTAAGATTTCCTTTCCTTCGTTGCGGGTAATCGCCACAATAATGGCAGTCGACAAGGCGGGCCACACTTCGCGTCCGCATTGGGTACAGCGTTTCGATATGTCCGTGTGGAGAGCCATCTTGCCGCCACACACACTGCAAAAGCGGTTGGTTTGGTCCCAATGTAGAATTTCACGGGCCTTTCCCGCCATTTGGAAGACTTTCGTTGGCAGAACGTTAAAGGAGGCACGAAGCGGCATCAGTTGGTAGCCCTCGGGCACCGTGGTATCCTGAAGAGAAGCCGTAAAGCACGGCGTACCGTCAATGGCTGGTAGCGGATGCAAGGTTTCCGTTTCTGGCAAGGACAGCGGACAAGACTCGCAGAGCGGTATGCATTCGTTTAGCGTTAAGAGTATTTGGTCTTGGTAGAATAAGAAGTAGTAGGACATGGATAAGAATGAGCGGCATTGCGATGAATGCTCATGGGTAAGTAAATGGGTTTAAGGCTGGTTCTATTAATGATCAGTTGATAAGTTGAAGGTTGAAGAGTTTAGGTTGAAAGTCATTGGCTTGATGAATAAACTTTTAAACGCATGAACTCCTCTAACTACAATTGATAGAACACCCCTTAAAAGTATTGTGCGGTAGTCAGGATAGACGCCGTTATCTTTTAAAAGCTAAACGTTTCCACTGAGATGAAATGGTTTCTCTTTCAACTAAAAAAGGGCTGACACAAGCTTGGCGGCTTGCGTCAGCCCTTGGGGGAAGAGGGAAGCTACTTCGGGGAGTATTTCCCTCAGCATTTAAAAAGCTTTACAGACCGAGGCTCTTAACCACTGCGTCAATCTTGACCTGAGCGTCAGCATAAGCACCGAGGTAACACTTCGGACAAGCCATTTCGCCCTTCACTTCGATGTAGAACTTAATCTTCGGTTCCGTACCAGAAGGACGTACGCTAACCTTCGTACCATCTTCAGTGTACCACTGCAATACGTTGCTTGCTTCGGGGAAGTCGAGAGCCGTTTCGTTGCCGGCAGCGTCGTACTGCTTCAGCATGCCGTAATCCTTCGTACAAACAACCTTCGAGCCAGCCAACTCCGTCGGACGGTTCGTGCGGAAGTTTTCCATCATAGCCTTGATTTCGTCAGCACCCGTCTTACCCGGTTTTACCACGTTGATCGTCTTGTTGACAGAAAGGCCATATTCTACATAGATATCCATCAAGACATCGTAGAGCGTCTTGCCCTGATCCTTGGCCCATGCACAGATTTCGGCAAGCAGCGAGCAGGCAGAGACAGCATCCTTATCGCGTACGAAGTCTTCGGCGAGGAAGCCATAGCTTTCTTCACCGCCACCGATGTACTGCAATTTGCCTTCGTTCAAACGAATCTGGCGTGCAATCCACTTGAAGCCCGTGTAGCAGTCATACATCTTAATCTGGTTCTTGTCAGCGATAGACTTGATGAGTTCCGTCGTAACGATGGTCTTCACGATAAATTCGTTGCCCTCCATCTTACCTTGAGCCTTGCGGTTCATGATGATGTAGTAGAGGAAGAGCATGCAAGTCTGGTTACCGTCGATGAGAATCCACTCACCCTTATCGTTCTTGCAAGCCATGCCCACGCGGTCAGCGTCGGGGTCAGAAGCCATCACGATGTCTGCGTCCAGCTTCTTGGCCAAGTCAAGTGCCATGGTCAGTGCTTCGCCGTTTTCAGGGTTCGGGCTCTTCACCGTGGGGAAGTTACCGTCCTTCACCATTTGCTCAGGCACCGTGTGTACATTCTCGAATCCCCACAGCTTGAGTGAATCGGGAATCAACATCATACCCGTACCGTGCAACGGAGTGTAAACAATCTTGAGGTCCTTCTGACGTTCGATGCAAGCAGGGTCAATGCTCAAGGTGTGTACTTTCTCCAAGTATACCTGGTCGATTTCCTTGCCCAACACCTCGATGAGGGCAGGATTGCCTTCAAACTTAATGTCAGCAACACTAACCTTGTTTACCTCGTCGATGATGCCTTTATCGTGCGGAGCCAGAACCTGAGCACCGTCGTCCCAGTAAGCCTTATAGCCGTTGTATTCCTTCGGGTTGTGGCTGGCGGTCAAGATAATACCGCTTTGGCAACCCAGGTGACGGATGGCAAATGACATTTCGGGAGTGGGGCGCATATCCTCAAAGAGGTATACCTTAATACCATTGGCCGTAAAGATGTTGGCAGCCGTTTCAGCGAAGAGGCGGCTGTTGTTACGACAGTCGTGACCTACCACTACGCTGATTTGTTCCAAGTCCTTGAAGCTCTTGTTCAAGTAGTTTGAAAGTCCTTGGGTTGCCGCGCCTACGGTGTAGATGTTCATACGGTTCGTACCGGGCCCCATGATACCGCGCAAACCGCCCGTACCAAATTCGAGCGTGCGATAGAAGGAGTCGATCAATTCCGTCTTATCTGTATTTTCCACCATAGCCTTGACAGCCTGTTGGGTTTCAGCGTCATAGCGGTCAGAGGTCATCCACTCTTTCGCTACTTGCTCACATTGAGCAATCAGTGCTTCTTGATTTTCCATAATGATGAGTTGTTATGATGAGTTTTTGTTGTCTAATCAATGCAGGCATAGGTGCCTGTTGCTGGAGTTGAGTACAATCGTTTCGAGCATAGTTGAAGTACTGGCTCCCATGCTTTCCTTCACTTTACGCTTCGGTTTCCTCCCATCTCCTTGATTGAGGATTTTATTCTGCCGGTAAGATTTCAATCCAGTATCCGTCCGGGTCGTTGATGAAGTAAAGCCCCATTTCCTGATTTTCGTAGCAGACGTAGCCCATTTCTTTGTGATAAGCGCGTACCGCATCGTAGTCACCGGGCACACGGAGACAGATATGAAACTCGTTCTCGCCGAGATTATACGGTTCCGTGCGGTCACGAAGCCAGGTAAGTTCGAGTTTGAAGTCGCTTTCTTCATTTTTCAGATAGATAATCTTGAATGCGCCTTCCGGACCATTAATTTCTCCGCTGGGAGTCAATCCCAGTGCTTCTTTATAGAAAGCGATGCTTCGGTCGAGGTCAAGTACGTTGATGTTGAAGTGGTCAAACTTGGCTGATATTTCCATGTGTGATAATGTTAGGAGGAACAGTGTCCTCAGTCATGTAGTCGAAGGCAAAGTTAGTGCAATCCCAATACAGAATCATGAAGGATTTCGTTTTTCCTTCGCAATGTCGGGCATCCTTTGGCTTTGCCAAGCAAAGTTAGAGAAATCTTTGTAATTTCGCGACTCTATAGGAAACTCTGTATAAAAGGGCTTTTCTATTTTTTTGATCAACGGGAAACGCCGTATGGTTTCCCCCTCATGCTTTCCGACTTATGATTCGAACAGTTGTATTCGATTTAGATGGCACCTTGCTCGATACCCTCGGCGACTTGGTAGCCAGTGTAAACTTTGCGCTTCGTCAGCACCAGCTCCCGTTGCGTACCGTGGCCGAGATTCGTTTGTTTTTGGGCAATGGCATCCGCACCTTGATGCGTAAAAGTGTGGGTGATGCGTTGGGTGAAGAAGAATTTGAAGCGGTCTTTCAAACCTTTCGTACCCATTACGTAGCCCATTGTTTAGATACCACCGCCCCTTACCCAGGCATTCTTTCCCTTTTGGACGAATTGCAACGTCGCGGCATACAGATGGCCATTGTTTCCAACAAGCTTCATCCGGCAGTGCATGAACTCAACGAACGCTTCTTCTCCCATTACATTCATTCAGCTGTGGGCGAGAGTGCCACCGTACGCCGTAAGCCCAATCCCGATGCCGTCTTGGCCGCTTTAAAAGAATTGGGCAGTAGTCCTGCAGAAGCCATTTATGTCGGCGACTCCGAAGTCGATTGGGAAACGGCTCAGCGTGCCGGCCTACCTTGTGCCCTGGTGCTCTGGGGATTCCGCGATGAAGACTATTTGCGCCAATTGCCCGGCGCAGCGTGCTTCCTTCGTCAACCTGCCGACCTGTTGTCTTACCTTTAGTCGGGAGTCGTGCGAAAGGGGAGAGGGGTAACCCAGGGAATCCCTGTCTGTAATCCTCTCTTGTTACTCCTTCCGCTTAGTTTCCGTAATCATCTTTATGTTAACCTGTTATGAAGCGACCTCCTTGTCTCCTTTTCCAGCTTTTTTTGTTCCTCCTCTTCTGTAGTCTTCCTTTCAGCGTTTCCGCCCAATCAACTGAACACAGTCGTCCTCGAGTCGGCGTTGTGTTGAGTGGCGGTGGAGCCAAAGGGGTGGCACACATCGGCGTACTCCGTGCCTTGGAGGAAGCCCATGTCCCGATTGATTACATAGCCGGCACGAGCATGGGAGCCATTGTCGGCGGATTGTACGCCATGGGCTATACGACAGCTGAGTTGGATACGCTGGTGCGCACGCAAGACTGGGAGTTCCTGTTGAGTGATAAAACGCCCCGCCGTCAGCTTTCGCCCGTTCAGCGCGAACGGGCCGAACGTTACGTGTTGAGCATTCCGCTTTCCCGCAGTGCCCGTCCCGAATTGACAGGTTTAGTGCGTGGAAGAAACTTAGGCAATCTGTTGGCACGGTTGACGGTAGGCTATCATGACAGTATCTCCTTCGACCAGCTACCCATTCCCTTTGCCTGTGTCGCTACGAATTTGGCCAATGGCGATGAAATCGTGTTTCGCAACGGTATACCCGCTACTGCCATTCGGGCAAGTATGGCGATTCCGGGAGCCTTCACCCCGGTGATTTGGCAGGGCAAGACCTTGGTTGATGGAGGCATGGTCAACAACTTCCCGGTCGACGTCGCGCGAAAGATGGGGGCTGACATCGTGATTGGTTCCACGGTGCAACGCACCTTTGCCGATACGATGGAGACGGGTGGCTTGCAGGCCGTTATTCATCAGCTCATCAGCATTGCCAGTCGAAGAAAATTTGAAGATAACATACGCAACTGTGACATCCACATTCGGGTCAATCCCAAGGGAGTCTCTACGATGGATTTCACTGCCGCTTCCATCGACACCATGCTCCGCCGAGGCTATCAGGCAGCCCTTCAGCAACAACCAGCGTTGCGCCAGCTCATGCAGCGACTTTATCCCGATACGGCCGACGCGTCGCAACAGATGCGTCCTTATGTTCCGGCACACGGTTTACCCGCCGTCTTTCCCATTGCTCGCATCCGTTTTGATCAAGTCACTCCCGCTGAGGAGCGAGCCATCCGTCGGGCAACGGGTTTGTGTGATTCGACCGATGTAACCCAAGCTCAGATAGAGCAGGCTGTGTTGTTGCTCAACGAGCGTTTCTTGTACCTCGATGCCAATTATTCACTCAATGAGAACGACAACTGTTACGACCTGGTCTTTCATGCTCATCGCCGTTTGGCCAGTCAAGTCGGTGTGGGAGCTCGTTTCGACACGGAGGAACTTGCTTCGCTTTTGCTCGATGCCGATGTGGTCTTCAAGACGCGCGTTCCTTCTGAATTAGAGGTCTCAGCTCGTTTGAGTGAGCAATATGCCGTGCGTGCCTCTTATACGATAGAGCCGCTTCTCAATCGTCAGCTCAATTTCTATTACGATTTCCGCCATCGTGACATGGATGTTTATCAGAAGGGAAACCGTGCTTACAATCTGGTTTACCAACAGCAGCAAGCCGGACTCTCCTTTGCCTATCGTCAGACACGAAACTTCGATGCCGAATTGGGTGTGCAGGTTGTCCGCCACGATTTCAACGATATCCTGTTAGATGAAGCCGCTGCCGACACGGCTGCCGGACTTCGTTCGGATACTTATTTTACTGGTTTCCTCCGTTTGCGATACAATTCGCAGGATCGTAGCCATTACCCTACTATCGGTTCAAAGTTTTTCGCAGAGTATGCTTTTACCACCGACAATCTCACTCATTTACGTCGGCCCCATTCTTTCTCGTCGGTGCTCGCTTCTTGGGAAACCGTATTCCCGCTTACTTCCCGTTGGGCATTGTTGCCGCGTTTCAGCACCCGCATGCTCTTAGCTCCCAAGGTTCCCTTCCTCTTCCGCAACGCAATTGGCGGGTATACCGCAGGGAAGTACGTCGAACAGCAATTACCCTTTGTCGGTCTCAGTCATTGGGAAGCCGTGCGTAATGTGTTCGTGATGGCCGATTTCCGTTTGCGTTACCATTTTCTCCAGCGTCATTATGCCACTTGTTTGGGAGCTTTGCTCGCCGAACACCGTGACTTCCGTCATCTTCGCCGTGCCGCCTACCATTACGGAGTCGGTTTGCAGTACGGTTATGATTCCAAGTTTGGTCCGGTTGAGGCTGGCATTGCCTATTCGGGGCGTTGTCGCAAACCGAAGTTTTATCTGTCCGTAGGTTTTGACTTTTAGGGAAAACGTCGGTTGGGGTGCGTTAGCATAGCCCCACACGAATTGGTCTTAGCTGAGGGAAATCCCAGGAAAGGGTTCAGCCTATCTGTAAGGATTGGCTGAACCCTTGTGCTGTCAATGGGAGCCTGTTTCAATCTCATATTCTTCTGATCGTTCAGCTTCGTACCTATTCAAACAACGGCGGCTTGTCATGAGGGTGACAAGTCGCCGTAAGTAATCATAATCAACTATGGCATTCGTTTAACGTGCACGGTGATTTACTTGTAGTTTTAACTTGTAAGCAAAACTATTTTGTACACGATATTGAATGTATGAAACATCTGTCTGTTTCTATTTTGAAGTGAATCCGAGCGCGTGTTAGCTGTCGCTCGGATTCAACTTCCCCTGTTTTACAATGCAAATGTAAAGCATTTTGAGAACGTGGGGAAATAAAATACAAGTAAAAACGAAGTATTGCTGTCTTTTTGCTTAGTTAGCCTCATGGTCTTTGTCGAAATGTACGATCAAACTACGCATGGAGGACAAAATGGGTTAGCCCCAATTGGGAGCTAACCCATTTTTGAACTGTGTTATGTGTGCTTTCTAGTTGGGCACAGTAACTTACGGAGAAGTAAGGTATAAGCGGCTCCGTTTCTTTTCTTTTCTTTTCGTAGTGGATTTTTGGGCAACTCCGTGTCGCCCTTGAGCCGATTCTGCCCCCTTCTTTACCCCATGGCACTTTTGCAGACCTCACGCAGACCGCAGGTTGCACACTTAGGACTGCGGGCTGTACAGGTATAGCGTCCATGGAGTAAGAGCCAGTAGTGAGAAGCGGCAACCAAGTGCTCGGGAATATACTTTTTCAGTTCCATTTCTACACTGTAAGGCGTAGTACATCGTTTTGGAACCAATCCGAGGCGGTGACTGACCCGAAACACGTGTGTATCGACCGCCAGTGCCGCTTTGCCAAAAGCCACAGCTTGAATCACGTTGGCTGTTTTGCGTCCCACGCCAGGAAGTTGGGTCAGCTCTTCGAGCGTTGAGGGAACTTCTCCCTGGAATTTCTCCACCAGCATTTTTGCCAGACCCACCAAGTGCTTCGCCTTGTTGTTGGGGTAGCTGACCGACTTGATATATTCAAAGATAACCTCGGGAGTCGTGACCGCCATCGCTTCGGGAGTAGGGAAGTCGGCAAACAGGCGCGGAGTCACCTGGTTAATGCGTTTGTCTGTGCATTGCGCAGACAATACCACGGCCACCAGCAACTCAAACGGGGTCGTATAGTTCAATTCCGTTTCAGTGGCATCCATGATGCTGCCCAGGTAACCGAGTACATGGTCATAAAGTGCTTGTTTTCTCATAGGGCTAATTGTTGTAATGTGCTATCAGACGGGGAAGAAAGTAACCACAGGCGGTACATCCGATGCCGGCAACGAGTGACACGAAGAGGTAGAGGAAGGCCAGGCTGTGTTGACCTTGGCGCAACAAGGTCAGCGTTTCGTGCGAGAAAGTCGAGAAGGTTGTAAATCCTCCACAAAAGCCCGTGACGAGCATGAGTTGCATCCAGCTCGTTTGCCGCCGTTCCAAACATCCCCATAAGAGTCCGATGAGCAGACAACCAATAAGATTGGCTACCAACGTACTCCAAGGGAAAGCTTCCTGCGAAGGACGGGGTAACCACTGTCCCAAAGTGTAACGGCAGAGACTGCCCGCACCACCGCCTATAAAGACATAGAGTAGTTCGTACATGCTGTAATCTTAAAGTCAGAAGCAGTAAAAAAGGGAAGTTGAAGAGCTGAACCTCGGAAGGTTAGCCGATAGTTAGCACGACTTTCCTCTAAGGATTCAATTCTTCAACTTGCCTCAAGTTTCCTTCGGAAAGATGCTTCCGTAGAAATCCGTTTTATTTCGTAAGCGATTGCAACCGGCTGATGTATTTGCCCAAAATGTCAAACTCAATGTTGACACGGCTGCCTACTTCAATTGCATGGAAATTGGTGTGTTCGTATGTAAAGGGAATGATACATACTTTGAAAGAGTTGGCAGTCGGTTCACACACCGTCAAGCTCACACCGTTGACCGTCACCGACCCCTTGTCTACCGTAAAGTAGCCGCGTTGCACCATTTCCTCATTCGTCTCGTATTCAAACGTATAGATAAAGCTACCGTCCGCATCTTCTTTAGCAATGCAAGTTGCCGTTTGGTCTACATGACCCTGTACGATATGACCGTCCAATCTGCCATTCATCAGCATGGAACGTTCCACATTGACCTCGTCACCGACCTCAAGCAGTCCGAGATTCGAACGCTTCAGCGTTTCGTCCATGGCCGTAACCGTGTATTGGTTTCCGTCGAGCTTCACTACCGTCAGGCACACCCCGTTGTGTGCCACACTTTGGTCAATTTTGAGTTCGTGTCCAAAGTCACATTCCAATGTGAAGTGTTTATTCTCGCGGTCTTGTTCGATGGCAACAACCCGTGCCATCGTTTCTACGATGCCTGAAAACATGTAATTCGTAAGTAGTTTAAGTGGCAATCCATCCGTTGCCCTTTAAGAGTATATAGAAGTTTATCAGTTGATGGAAACCGTATCCTTAAGTAAGTGAAGGTCACATCGTGCTTCGTGAACCTTGGCCTCAAGTACGACTAAAGTTTCTTATTTCGTCTTCAGTTCCTTGTCCGTCAGTTTCTCAATCTCCACCGTGTCACCGTGCAGAATGAGTTGTCCGTTGCATACCTTGTAATCCTTCGTATGTTTTTCGAGTTGGGTGAGATTAATCAGCACGCCGATAGCTTCGCGGTTGTCACGAGTCGTCAAAGCATAGCGTTCCCCTTCTTTAAGGTCGCCATAGATTTTGCCGTCCGTTCCATCCTCCGCTGTGCGTGTGAGGAAGAGCGTATCGCCCTCGTCTGCTATCAGTGTAAACGTACTCATGCCAAATTCGTCCGAAGTACCGTAAATAGTAGAGTCCGTCACCTGTTCAGTGAGGGTCGAATCGATGTCAGCCTTTTCGGCCGTAGCTTGTACGGGTTTATTTCCGCCCTTGCAGGCTGTGAGCACGAGCAGTATGGCAGTCACGCCAATCCAAAATTGCTTCATATAGCTTTTGGTTTAGATGGTTTAGTAGGGTGCGAAGATACGAAAACTTGGGGAATCGCTGGAAGACGAAGAGGGAATGTTGCGAGGAAGGGGAGTGAATCCAAGGGTTCTATGCCATAGCGTAGGGTGATTACTGAGTCACTTCAAGTGCTTTCGTTCTGAAGCAAACCATTCGTGGCTCCTTCTATTTTGTCGGTGAGTTTTCTTTAGGGTGACTTCGTCTTCCAACTTTGCTATTCTCCTTTTTCATCCTGCAAGCTTTAAATGCAAAAAAGGGCAGAAGTCACTATTTCGCGAGTTTGTCGCGTTGTAGAACTTCTGTCCTTTATTTTTATGTAGTCCATCACATCCTTAGCGATTACAGCGGGACGAATCCCTTAGTATGCTGACGGAGTGAGGACGTGAAGAGGAGTGGGGAAGATTATTCGCCCTTCTCCATCTTAGCCTTGAGAGCTGCGAGAGCGTCGTTCTCACCGAGAGAAGTCGTAGCAGCCTGGTTCTGGATAGCGGGGATGTCGTTACCACGGTTGCCACCCTTGTTTGCACGGGGAGCCTTGCGTTCAGCACGAGCTTCGCTGCGCTGAGCATCTTCGAACGTACGGCTGTGAGAGAGGATGATGCGCTTGCTGTCCTTGTTGAACTCGATTACCTTGAAAGCGAGCTTCTCGCCTTCCTTAGCGTGAGAGCCGTCTTCCTTAGCGAGGTGCTTGGGAGTAGCGAAACCTTCAACGCCATATTCGAGCTGTACAACAGCACCCTTGTCCATCAACTCAGTGATCGTACCTTCGTGAACGCTACCTTCAGTGAATACACCTTCGAATACGTCCCAAGGATTCTCTTCGAGTTGCTTGTGACCGAGAGAGAGGCGACGGTTGTCCGTGTCGATTTCGAGAACGATAACTTCGATATCAGCACCGATCTGAGTGAATTCAGAAGGATGCTTAACCTTCTTCGTCCAAGAGAGGTCAGAGATGTGGATGAGACCATCTACACCCTCTTCGAGCTCTACGAACACACCGAAGTTCGTGAAGTTACGTACCTTAGCGTGGTGACGTGAACCAACGGGGTACTTCGTTTCGATATCCTTCCAAGGATCGTCCTTGAGCTGCTTGATGCCGAGAGACATCTTGCGGTCCTGACGGTCGAGCGTAAGGATCACAGCTTCTACCTCGTCGCCTACCTTCAGGAAGTCCTGAGCAGAACGGAGGTGCTGGCTCCAGCTCATTTCGCTAACGTGGATGAGACCTTCAACGCCCGGAGCGATTTCAACGAAAGCACCGTAGTCAGCCATCACAACTACCTTACCCTTAACCTTGTCGCCAACCTTGAGTTCAGCGTCAAGAGCATCCCAAGGATGCGGAGTGAGTTGCTTCAGACCGAGAGCGATACGCTTCTTCTCCTCATCGAAGTCGAGGATAACCACGTTGAGCTTCTGGTCGAGCTGTACGATTTCGTGCGGATCGTTTACGCGACCCCAAGAGAGATCCGTGATGTGGATGAGACCGTCCACACCGCCGAGGTCGATAAATACACCGTAAGACGTGATGTTCTTAACTGTACCTTCGAGTACCTGACCCTTTTCGAGCTTAGAGATGATCTCTTGCTTCTGAGCTTCGAGTTCAGCTTCAATAAGAGCCTTGTGAGAAACAACCACGTTCTTGTATTCCTGGTTGATCTTAACAACCTGGAACTCCATAGTCTTGCCAACGAATACATCGTAGTCGCGGATAGGCTTCACGTCGATCTGAGAACCGGGGAGGAAAGCTTCGATGCCGAAGATGTCTACAATCATACCACCCTTCGTGCGGCACTTGATGTAGCCCTTGATGATTTCCTTGTTCTCGAGAGCAGCGTTAACACGTTCCCAAGACTTGCTTGCACGAGCCTTCTTGTGCGAGAGCACGAGCTGGCCACGCTTGTCTTCCTGATTTTCGATGTACACTTCAACCGTGTCACCTACCTTCAGATCCGGATTGTAACGGAACTCGCTGGTGGGGATGATACCGTCGCTCTTGTAGCCGATGTTAACTACAACTTCGCGCTTACCGATAGCGATGATCGTACCGTCAACCACTTCGTTTTCGTTTACACGACCGAGGGTGTTGTCGTAAGCCTTTTCTTGTTCTTCGTGGCTCTGAGAAACCTCAGTTGTGCCGTTTTCGAATGCGTTCCAGTCAAAGTCCGCAAGCGGTGCAATGTTCTTTAAATTCTCCATTTAATGAGTTAATAATTAGTGAATAATAAAAGCTTTGACTTCAGCCTTACCTTTTCCGCCAAGGGCGAGGTTGGGCGCACGGCCCAGGTTGGAGAGGTTGCCGGTGGGGGCAGATAGGGATCCATCAAAACTGGGCGCAAAATTACGCATTCTTTTTTAGATGTAGCAAATACAAACGCGTTTTATTTTGTGGTTCGTGAAGAATCGGGGGTGGAGGAAGCTGGGAATGTAAGGGGAGGAAGGGGGGAGTAGCTGCTCCTTGGGTGGGTGAATTTGCTGCTGTAATGGGGTGCAGTTGTTTCTTTTGTTGGTTGAAGTTGTTGTTGCTATGGGGTGCAGTTGTTCTTCGTCGGTTGAAGTTGCTGTTGCTATGGGGTGCAATTGTTCTTCGTCGGTTGAAGTCACTTCTGCTATGGGGTCGCAGTTGTTGTACGGTCGCGGCATGCCGCGACCCATTAGTATACCATTCTTCTTTTCGCGCATGAAGTTACTTCTGCTATGGGTCGCGGCATGCCGCGACCATACAACACCTTTGTTTCTGTTGGTCCTTCCTGTTCCTTCCCTCTTCAGTTACAAAAAACGGGCGGTCGCATTGATTTGCGACCGCCCGTTTGGGATTTTGCGGTAAGTTGCGCTTGTTGCAACTTCGTATTTTTAGAATTCGCTGGTGAAGTGGAAGCGGATATGCTCGAAGTCTTGTTGTGCCATCTGAAGCATATAGCCCGAGTCAGCGAGGAAAACATCGCGGCCTTCGCGGTCCTTCGCCATGTACTGGTATTTGCGCTTCTTGAAGTTCTCGAGTTCTTCGGGAGAATCGCTCTCAATCCAGCAAGCCTTGTAGAGCTGGATGGGTTCCCAACGACACTTGGCGTTGTACTCGTTGGCCAAGCGGTATTCGATGACTTCAAACTGCAGTTGACCGACGGTACCAATAATCTTGCGACCGTTGAACTGGTTGACAAAGAGCTGAGCCACACCTTCGTCCATGAGTTGCTCGATACCCTTTTGGAGTTGCTTGGTCTTCATGGGGTCAGCGTTCTCAATGTACTTGAACATTTCGGGGGAGAAAGAGGGAAGACCACGGAAATGAAGGTTTTCGCCTTCGGTCAGTGTGTCACCAATCTTGAAGGTGCCGTTATCGGGTAAACCAACAATGTCGCCCGCCCAGGCTTCGTCGATGGTGCTCTTACGCTGTGCCATAAACTGCGTGGGAGAGGAAAAGCGCATGGTCTTGCCATTGCGTACGTGGAGGTAGGGCTTGTTGCGCTCGAATCGACCGGAGCAGACCTTGCAGAAGGCGATGCAGGAACGGTGGTTGGGGTCGATGTTGGCTGTAATCTTGAAGATAAAGCCCGTAAACTTCTCTTCTTCGGGAGCCACCTGACGCTCTTCGGCCTGGGTAGGACGGGGGTAGGGGGCAATCTGGACAAAGCAGTCGAGAAGTTCCTTGACACCGAAGTTGTTGAGGGCTGAACCGAAGAACACGGGGGCTACGTCGGCATTGAGGTAGTCGTTGTGGGAGAATTCGGGATAAACGCCGTCTACGAGTTCGAGCTCATTGCGAAGCTGTTGGGCATCGGTCTCGCCGACGTGGGCTTCGAGCTCACTGCTGTTGATATCGACAGCCACCTTCTCGGTCACTTTCTGTTTGTCAGCGGCAAAGAGGTTGAGTTGCTGTTCGAAGATGTTGTAGACACCCTTGAAGCGGGAGCCCTGGTTGATAGGCCAAGAGAGGGGACGCACCTTGATTTGCAACTCCTGTTCGAGCTCGTCGAGGAGGTCGAACGGGTCCTTACCTTCGCGGTCCATCTTGTTGATGAAGATGATTACAGGCGTCTTGCGCATGCGGCAGACCGTCATGAGCTTGCGCGTTTGGGTTTCGACACCCTTGGCACTGTCGACAACGATGATGGCAGAGTCGACGGCGGTCAGGGTACGGAAGGTATCTTCGGCAAAGTCCTGGTGACCCGGCGTGTCGAGGATGTTGACCTTGTAGTCATTGTAGTCAAACTCCATGACTGAGGTCGTGACTGAAATACCACGTTGCTTTTCGATCTCCATCCAGTCGGAGGTGGCAGTCTTCTTAATCTTATTGTTCTTGACGGCACCTGCTACTTGGATTTGTCCACCAAAGAGGAGGAGCTTTTCGGTGAGGGTCGTCTTACCGGCGTCCGGGTGTGAGATGATGGCGAAGGTACGCCGGCGTGCAATTTCTTGATTCATGCAGAGTGATGAGCTTAGAGTTCTTTGATACATTCTTTGAGGGCGTCTTCCCACCAACGGATGTCGATGCCGTAGGTCTTCTTAATCTTCGTCTTGTCAAGCACGGAGTAGTGGGGACGCGGGGCGGGCACGGGGTAGTCCTCGGTATGGATGGGGCTAACCTGGCAGGAGTCGATGCCCTTGAAGCGGTGGATGGCACGAGTGAAGTCGAACCAGGAGCAGACTCCCTCGTTGCTGAAATGGTAGACACCGGGAACAATGCCCTTGTCGACGGCGGTAAGGATGACCTGAGCGAGGTCGCGGGCATAGGTGGGGGTGCCAATCTGGTCGAAGATGACGCCAAGTTGTTCGCGCTCTTTGCCGAGACGAATCATGGTCTTGACAAAGTTGTTGCCGAAGGTGGAGTAGAGCCAGGCTGTACGGATGACCATCGATCCGGCGCAGGAGCGGATGACGCTTTCTTCACCGGCGAGCTTGGTGCGTCCGTAGACGGTGTTGGGGCTGGTGGCATCTTCTTCCTTGTAGGGTACGTGACCGGTGCCGTCAAAGACGTAGTCGGTTGAGACCTGAATCATGGTTCCGCCTACAGAGGCTACGGCTTCGGCCAAGTAGCCCGGCGCAATGTGGTTCAGCAGGTCGCAAAGCTCGGGTTCGCTCTCGGCTTTGTCGACGGCGGTAAAGGCGGCACAGTTGATGACGACGGAGATGTGATGTTGCTCGATAAAAGCATAGACTGCTTTGCGGTCGGTGATATCAAGCTCTTTGACATCGGTGAAATGAAATTCGCACTCGTCTTCATATTTCGGGGCGAGCAAGCGGAGCTCGCTACCTAACTGGCCATTGGCACCAGTAACTAATATCTGTTTCATGGGAGGATATCTTTGAAAGTTTTATTCGTTGGGAGAAAAGGATGAGCGACTGCGCTTTCCCTACAGTTCAAGCGGTTCCGCCTTGTCCTTGAAGTAATAGTCAGAGAGCTGTCCGAGCAAGGTCGAAACGTCTTTGGCAGCGCGTTGTGTGGATTCGCTCACAGTTTTGCCTTGCAGGCGGAGCACCATTAAGCCGTAAAGGAAGTCGAAGCAAGTTTCGAGTTCGGGCTCGTCGGGACAGCCGTTGGCCGGGGCTTCGTCGGCGGTAGAGGGAGCCGTTTTACTCTTACTGCGAAGTTCTACGATATAGGGGAGTACCTTATAATACATTTCGCGGTAGTAAGGGAAATGGGAGGAGCGGAGCAACGCGTTGTGGAGTTCGGTCAGTTCCTGCAGGATGTTGCAACAGAGCTGAAGGTGACCGTGAACTCGTTTGCCTTCGCTACGCATCATCTCACAAAGGTCGGCATACCATTGTGCCATTTGGGCACGTTGATCGTCACTGATCTGAAACTGGCTGAGATACTCGTTGCGTATGCGGTCTTCGTTGCAATCGTAGACACGGAGGAGGTCTTCTACCTGCCAGAGGTAGAGGAGGTATTCCGCGCGATTGGTCTGCTTGAGTTTGTCTGCTATAATCATAGAGGGGAATTTCGTAGAGAATGGATGAAGGACGACGGGGTAGGAGATGAGCAACCTACACCTATATATATAAGAGAAGCCTCGTGGGCCGGTGGGGCAGTGTATGACCGATACCGAAGCTGGTAGGTAGCATTCGCACCAGGGAGCTTTACTTTCGTAAACCACCCGCTTTGCTCTTAAGGTGAAACGGAAGGACTCGTTCCGGACGTCGGAGGTGACACCTTAATATAAAGAAAGATTGAAGAGCGTCATGGCGGCGTAGACCATGGAGGCGGCCAGGACGATGCTACCGATGGTGCAGTTAAGCCGCAGAATGCCTCGCAGACCAAAGGAGCTGCGCATCTTGTTGATGACATAGGTCAAGCCCAACCACCACAGCATGGCACCCGCTACGATGGACAGGTAACCGACGCATTGCCCGAAGAGATTGCCCGGGATGACGAAGGTAAGCATGTTGTAGAGGGCGATAAACAGAAAAATAATGAGGGGATTGGAGAGGGTGACCAAAAAGGCCGTTGTGAAGTTGTGGATAAGGGTTCCTTTGCTCTTAGGCGACGGACGCAGACACTTGCGTGGGTCGGTGCGAAACATGTAGATGCCAAAGATAAAGAGCATCAAGCTACCGATGAGTTTGAGCCAAAAAATATTTTGTTCTTTGTCGATAAAATCCATGACAAAGGACATACCGAAACCGGTGATGAGGGCGTAGATGATATCACTCAAGGCAGCCCCTGCACCCGTGACGATGCCGTATGCACGCCCCTTTTGCATGGTGCGCTGAATACATAGGATGCCTACCGGACCCATCGGAGCGGAAGCAATAATGCCTACGAGCAAACCTTTTGCAATCAATAAAAGGGGACTGGCGAATTCGATGAAGATATTATTCATAGTGGGAAGTGACGAGTCAGAATCTCTGCAAAAGTACAGAAATCCCTATGAATGTCAAAATGTGGCCGTGGTGGATTGGACGGGGAAACTGGGCTGCCTGGAAGGGGAAGGAATCAGGCGAACCTTTAAGAAGTGTACTAAAAAAAGCCGAGATATGCAAACAGTGTATGCATATTTGTTGTATTTTTGCCCCCATCTTTTCTTACATTCAACTTAAAGCATAATTCTATGGAATTTGACGTAGAAAAACCCTATGTAATCGGCCTGGATATGGGCGGTACGAATTCCGTGTTTGGCATCGTTGATCAACGCGGTAATATAAAGTCTCAAACGGTAATCTCAACGCGTGGTTATGCGGAGTTCTCGGACTATGTAAAGGCTTCGGTAGAAGCCCTTCAACCGGCTCTTGACACGATTGGCGGTATCGAAAAGGTGCGCGCTATTGGTATCGGTGCGCCCAACGCTAATTATTATACAGGCGTGATTGAAAAGGCTGCCAACTTGGTTTGGAAGGATGCAGTTCCCTGCGCTCAGATGTTTGAAGATGCTTTGGGTATTCCCTGTCGTGTGACGAACGATGCCAATGCAGCGGCCATGGGCGAAATGGCTTATGGTGTGGCTCGCGGCATGAAGAACTTCATGATGATTACGCTCGGTACGGGTGTGGGTTCGGGTATCGTTGTCGACGGTAAGGTGGTCTATGGTAGCGACGGCTTCGCCGGCGAATTGGGTCATGTTATCATTGACCGCAGTGAGAACGCTCGTACTTGTGGCTGTGGTCGCAAGGGCTGTCTCGAAACCTATACTTCGGCAACGGGTGTGGCACGTACGGCACGCGAAATGCTCGAGAGGAGCACGAAGCCGAGCTTGTTGCGTGAACTCGATCCGGAGAAGATTACTTCTTACGATGTGTTCGTAGCCGCTGAAAAGGGTGACGAAATTGCGCGTGACATCTTTGAATTTACGGGTCGTATGCTCGGTATGGCTTGTGCTGACTTTGCAACGTTCAATACGCCCGAAGCCTTTGTGTTCTTCGGCGGTCTGACGAAGGCAGGTGAATATTTGATGGAACCCTTGCGCAAGGCTTACGACGAAAACGTACTCAGCATCTATCGTGGTAAGGCGAAGCTCTTGATTTCAGCCTTGAATGGTAGCGAAGCGGCTGTTCTCGGTGCCAGTGCACTGGGTTGGGAGTAATTCCTTAACGGATTAGCTTGCCAGAAGACCTTGAGGATGTCGATGTCCTCAAGGTCTTCTGGTGCTTTAGTGCAAAAGCTTATTTCTGACTCTCAACGAATGGAGACAACCTTTGCTTTGTCTGAGAATATGCTTGGAACTTTAGCTTCGAAGCAAGTCGTTTGGTTATCAGTCTGCGCCATGTTTCGTCTCATCTGAAACGCAGTTATTTCTCCTGTTTTTCGATTTAGAATCGGTTTGAATGATGCTTTTTCTTGGAAAATCAGCATAAAAAGGTTGTTGATACTTGTTTATTCAAGAGAAATGCTTACTTTTGCACCCGCAATTTTGCAACGAAAACATTTATTAATTCATTACACTTATGATGAATCAGTACGAGACCGTTTTCATTATGACTCCCGTTTTGTCTGACCAGCAGATGAAGGAAACGGTCGAAAAGTTCAAGGGTGTTCTCACCAGCAATGGTGCCGAGATCATCAATGAAGAAGAGTGGGGCCTCAAGACGATGGCTT
>OIRD01000082.1_pt1 | contig 35227 bp, 27 predicted proteins | sample 1586051 | NCBI WGS metagenome assembly OIRD01 (sample SAMN02675048, study PRJEB24791) | human gut metagenome, SKBSTL034 | isolation source: stool | host: Homo sapiens | place: USA
AACAAACGGTTGGCATACTCCTTAGGCAGTTTGACAACCACCTGGCGGTAATACGTCGATCCATCCGTCTCGTTACTCGGGCGACTCAAGTCCTTCACCGCGTAAGCTACAGACTTTTTCCACTCAGGCTGCGGATTCAGGAAGTCTGCCGGATTGAGGTCGGTATAATACTTCTTACCTTCCTCCAGCACGCGCTCTTTAGAGAGTTCCTGCACGTTCAGCTTCATCGTGGCAAGCGAGTCCCCGTAATATTGGTCGAAATACAAACGAAGGTCACACGAGTCCGCCACAAGTTCACCCGCATTGTCTTTCACCATCAACTCCTTTGCAGGAAGCTTAAAGTTGTCCGGCAAATGAAATTGAGCCAAGAAACTACTGGTCGTACGGATGCGCATTTCGGGATCAATGACACTTCCCAAATAACAAGTACTGGTACTTGCATACACTGCGCCCGCTTCGACAGTTGCAGTACGAATGTGATACGATTTGCTTGCGGCTGAAACCTGATCGCCTTCAGGCATGATATCCATACCAATCAGCGACGTATCGTCATCACAAGCAGACAAAGCCAATGCACTTAGCACTAGCGCCAAGGATATTTTATTCATGTGGTAGAATAAGCATAAACAGTTTAGTCAGCAACAGCACCTCTACACCCTATAAAGAGCGGAACTGCCGCAGACTACCTTACAACGAAGGAAGTGGCAATTTATTCTACAAGCTTTCGAAAAAAGCGCGATAATCTGCCGCCTTATCTTGGATAGAAGCCTGTTCGAGCACGGGGAGTCCCTTTTCCTTTGCCAAACCGAGCAACGTTTCGCTCACCCCAGCTTCAGCCTCAATCACACCGTCACTGAAGGCTACTGCCAAACGGCCCAAGCTGTCAGGCTGCGACAGGTCAACCCCGGCAGCAGTCAAAGCTTTCTTATTGGCATCACGGAACTTCAAGCACTCAGCAAAACGTTCCGTTTTCGTAGCATCGGGCATCTGAGAATAAAGCGAGGTCACCACCTTTGCATTGGCAAAGGGCGGCTCGTCGCGGTATGCCGTCTTGATATAGAAAGGAGCGACAGCGGCAGCCCAACCCTGACAATAGATAACATCAGGGCACCAACGCAGCTTCTTCACCGTCTCCAACACACCACGGGCATAAAAAATAGCACGCTCCATATTGTCAGCATATTCCACACCTTCGGGGTCGGTCATCAACGCACGCTTATGAAAATAATCATCATTATCGATGAAATACACCTGCATACGTGCAGCCTGAATAGAGGCTACCTTGATAATCAACGGATGATCCGTATCGTCAATAATGATATTCATACCCGAGAGGCGAATCACTTCGTGCAACTGATTACGACGCTCATTGATGCTTCCCCAACGGGGCATAAACGTGCGAATTTCACAGCCCTGCTCCTGCAGTGCCTGAGGCAACTCACGACCGTCAAGAGCCACCGGACTCTCATCTACGTAAGGTACCATTTCCTGGGTAATGAATAAGACTTTCTTTGATTCCATTATGCTAATACGTTTTTACAGCAAAAGAACACGAGACACGCTCCTCCTTCGAAGGTTGACGGTCTCCTCACTAACAACTGATTGTAAGCCTAGGTTTTTTTGCAAGCTGCGACATGCCCCACTTCGGTTCATCTAACTGTGCAACAGGCAACATTGCCGCATAAGTTATACTTCTAACTGCAAAGGTACAAAAAACAAGCGACTTTTCAGCCATTTCTTCCTTCGATAGACTGCTATTCGATGATTTTGCTGCCATTTTGCCGCTTAAAATTGATGATTGACAAATAGGCATAAACATTCCGACACTCCAATCTACCCATCTTCCTGCTCACGAAGCACACAAAGGCACACCGAAACACCCACTGAAATCCCAATCTTATATAATAAGGTACGCGCGCGAGATAAACAAATAAATATCCTCCAACTCCACCCCTTTCGAAGCAAACTTCGCCTTCTTCTATCGAAACCCACCGTCACCTGAATACACCTTTCACTCCCCGAAAGCACCTCTGAAAGACACGACGCACCCCACGCTGTCGTAACACTTTTAAGAACTTACGCGGTACATTCACAGCAAAAGCAGTAAATTTGCAGCCGTTTCAAAAAAAACAAGATCAATGATAGTCTTTCATACCACTCGCGACCTCGAAGCCGCGCTCGACCACGCACGTCAACAAGGTCAGAAGATCGGACTCGTACCCACAATGGGTGCCCTTCACGCCGGACATGCCTCACTCGTTAAACGCTCTGTCAGCGAAAACGACGTAACGGTTGTCAGCGTATTTGTCAACCCCACGCAATTCAACGATAAGAACGACCTCGCTAACTACCCCCGCACACTCGAAGCCGACTGCCAACTCTTGGAATCACTCCAGGCTGACTTCGTCTTTGCGCCCAGTGTTGAAGAAGTTTATCCCGAACCCGATACACGCCAGTTCTCTTACCCTCCCATTGACACTGTAATGGAAGGCGCACGCCGTCCGGGACATTTCAACGGAGTTTGCCAAATTGTCAGCAAACTCTTTTACATGGTGAAACCCGACCGCGCTTACTTTGGCGAGAAAGATTTCCAACAGATTGCCGTCATCCGCGCCATGGTGAAGGACTTACAGCTCCCCATTGAGCTCTGCCCCTGCCCCATCGTACGCGAAGAAAGCGGCTTAGCTCTCAGTTCACGCAACACGTTGCTGAGCGAAAAGGAGAAACGCACCGCTGTGTGCATTTCGCAAGCACTTCGCACCAGCGTTCCTTACTCTGAACACCACACGGTCAACGAAACGCACGACCTGGTGGTCAATGCACTCAATGCTACTCAGGGACTTGAAGTAGAATACTTCGAAATTGTCGATGGCATCACGCTCCAGCCTGTGCAATCATGGGAGGATACGGATTACATCGTAGGTTGCATTACGGTGTTCTGCGGCGAACGCCCCGTACGCTTGATCGACAACATCAAATATCGTGGCTAACGCCTCTGCACATTTCTAAACTTCTGTCTGCAGCCCATTCCTTTAGGCCCCCGAGACAGCTTAACGATTAGACCAAACTATGTTACTCAGCATTCTGAAATCCAAGATTCACTGCGCCGTGGTAACGGAGGCCAACCTCCACTACATGGGCAGTATTACCATTGACCAAGACCTGCTGGACGCCAGTGGTCTGTTACCCGGCGAACACGTACACGTGGTCAATAACAACAACGGCGAACGCATTGAGACTTATACCATTGCAGGCCCGCGCGGCAGTGGTTGCATTTGCTTAAACGGAGCTGCCGCCCGCCTCTTCCAGGTTGGCGACGAGGTCATCATCATGGCTTATGCCCAAATGACTCCCGAAGAAGCTCAGACTTTCAAGCCGAAGGTTATATTCCCTACGGGTGAAAAGAACCAACTCGACTAATACGCTGAACGGGTCGTAATGCCTACCTACGAAATACGACTCTTTCTCTCCAAACCATCCAAGCCCAGTATAGACGACACACAGCCGTGACAAACAACGCGCTCGTGTCACCTATACTGGGCTTGAATGTTTTTACCACACCAGACAGATGAAAAGATGAAACACAAGGGCCCACCCGATGAAAAAATGTGAGTTGCTCAATCCCAACTTATCGGGCCACCTCCAAACGCGTCACGCTTCCCAATCGAAACTTATAAGAACACTTACCGCTTACCATCGCCCCGTAAGAAAGCACACTGTGTAACCGTCTCCATTCCCTCGCGCCATCTGCGCCACCCTTCTGCACCAGCCCGTCCTTTATTCGCTCATCGTTCGAACACATTCAGCTATTGGGCAAACCTCTACCCGCTCCCTCTCCCAACCCTTCTGTAAGACGTATCGAATAGACCGATTAGTAAACAGACACGATCCGCGCACTGCGAAATACCATTGTTTGGCAAACAGACACAATCCGCGCACTGCGAAAGACCATTGTTTGACAAACAGACATAATCCGCGCACTGCGAAAGACCATTGTTTGACAAACAGACACAATCCGCGCACTGCGAAATACCATTGTTTGGCAAACAGACACAATCCGCGCGCTGCGAAAGACTATTGTTTGCCAAACAGACACAATCCGCGCGCTGCGAAAGACTATTGTTTGGCAAACAGACACAATCCGCACACTGCGAAAAGGTTCTGTTTGAAAATCGGAACCTATTTGCACAAGATTCTTTACCTTTGCTACACCATCCCTTTCTATAAGCTGGCACACATAAGACTATCGCCAACCATTCACTTGCTATTCAACAGAAAGCCAATCCCCTCCGGCTGACAATCCTCCTTAAGTTTACCAAACACCGAAGCATACTGAAGCTCTATACTTTATCAGATAACCCCTTACTAATCAGTTCCGCACGAGTATGACAAAAATAAAGTTCATCAAACTAACTCCCACGCAGCTGCATCGAATGCGTACAGGTACGCACATACACCTGATGAGTGCGTTACAAGACTTGTTTTCAGCCTACCAAACTGAAAATAAAAGATACCAAAAGCTATTGGCGCAATTTACCGAAGCCATCCGCCACGAGGATTCCTTTATAGGAAAGCCAAAGGCAGCTCTTTCACTCAGGACCTCTATAAAGCTGATCAAATTCGTCGACTTTTGTTTTCTGCACTACAGGCTCATGTAAAAGCGTATGCTCAACTTCCTGACCTGGAAGAATACGAAGCAGCCAAATACCTTATGCCGCTACTGAATTCACGTAAATTTAATTTCAAAAGCAAAATCGGACTTCGCCAGGGTACTTTCTCTATTCTATTCAGTGCGTTAAACAATGAAGAAGGGCGCGCGGCCATCCATGCCCTGCAATTAGATCGCCTCTATACTCAGCTTTTGCAATACCACGAAGAGGTGCAACGGAATATTGTTGCTCGTTCTAACGACTTAAAGGAACAGGTGGCGGGGGCTGTGCAAACTGCACGCCAAACCTGCAATGAGTGTTGCTTCCAGATGTTTGACTACATTGAAACACTTTGCAATTACACTGAACAGCCGGAACTCATAGAACTCGTTGAGACCTGTAACATTGAAATTCGCCGTTCTTTATCTGAAATGAAGGGACGCGACCACGAAGAGGATGACGCGGAAGGCAATGACGATGCACAAACTGCAACGCTGTAATTGACGGGGAATATTCTGTCAACTTCTGTGTCTTCTATGGTCAACTTTTTTTATCAACCACGGAAGACACGGAAATCACGGAAAGCAAGCCGACCTTCAGTGTCATTCCGTAAATTCCGTGGTCAACATTTTACCAACCACGGAAGACACGGAATATACGGAAATCACGGAAAGCAAGCTGACCTTCCGTGTCATTCCGTAATTTCCATGGTCAACATTTTACCAACCACGGAAGACACGGAATGTACGGAATTCACGGAAAGCAAATTCAATCTTCCTCGGCATTACACAAAGTCGGGTGGTACACCTTCTACAACCACAGCACAGATACATATATAATATATAAGCGTCCTTTGAAAGAGATTCCCCAATCATTCAGCTGACGTTCACCCCTTCCAGCAAGAAGAATACATTGTTAGAGAAAGACATTTAAAAGAGTCGGTTCAACAGACAGAAGTTCCCGAGCTTTTTCTTATCTTTGCATCTAAAATAAGGACCTCAACTGAATATGAAGTATTTCCAACAAAAGTGTGAAGAGAAATACGAAGCACTGGGCCAACAAGAGCTTACTACACACGGTGGTGTAAGCCATTGGAGTCAGTGCCGTTTGGAGGGAGCAGGATGGATGGATATTCCACACCAGGCTGCTCCTAATGAGCCTTTTGGGTGTTGCGGACAAGCTTGGGGTGCTTTGGCTACTCAGGCGCAATCTGACATTGCACCTAACGACATGATTATTTCTGTAGACGGATACTCCCCTCAAGCGGACTTTGCAGTTCGCTTTGGAGCGTTTGTTTACGATTACAATAAGAGCCACCTCCGGTAATTGCTTACCGGTTAGGGTGGCCTTTCTTTTGTCTGTACGTCTGCTGGCTGATAGTTATCACTCCTCGGACGACAAGACAAAGGCTTCAAGGGCTGAGATGGGCGGACACCAACCGCTATTCACTCCCCTCCCGAAAATAGAACCGAATAAACAACGACCGGGTTTGCGCCCTTCTCGCAAGGAAACAAACCTATTAGCACAATATCATACATTATGCGTAACGTAACACTCATTCTTGACGACGGCACCAAATTTCACGGTAAGTCGTTTGGCTACGAAGCTCCCGTTGCGGGCGAAGTAGTCTTCAATACGGCCATGATGGGCTACCCTGAAAGCTTGACAGACCCCTCGTATGCGGGTCAGCTCATGGTGCTCACTTATCCCTTAGTAGGTAACTACGGTGTACCCCCCTGCACGAAGAATGCAGACGGGTTGACCCACTTCCTCGAAGGCGACCGCATTTATGCCTCTGCGCTGATTGTCACTGACTATAGCGAACAATACAGCCACTGGAATGCGGCTGAAAGCCTGGGTGACTGGTTGAAGCGCGAAAAGGTGCCTGGCATCACAGGAGTCGACACGCGCGAACTGACCAAAGTGCTGCGTGAGCACGGTGTGATGATGGGTAAAATTGTGTTTGACGACGAACCGGAGAACCAGCCCGCGCCTGCTTGCTATGAGGGTGTAAACTTCGTATCTGAGGTTTCATGCAAGGAAGTGATCCGCTACAACGAAGGTAAGGGATATAAGAAGGTGGTCCTCGTAGACTGTGGTGTAAAGCACAACATCTTGCGTTGCCTCCTTCGTCGCAACGTGGAAATCATCCGTGTACCTTGGGATTATGATTTCAACACGTTGGAGTTTGACGGTCTCTTCCTGGCAAACGGTCCTGGCGACCCGAACACGTGCGCTACGACGGTGGAACACATCCGCCAGTTCTTGGCTAACCCCACGGTGCGTCCCTGTATGGGTATCTGCATGGGTAACCAGTTGCTCGCCAAAGCTACCGGTGCTTCTATCTACAAGTTGAAGTATGGTCACCGCAGTCACAACCAGCCTGTACGCAAGGTCGGTACGACGCAGTGCTTCGTTACTCCCCAGAACCACGGCTACGCTGTTGACAGCCGTACGCTTCCCGAAGGATGGGAACCGTACTTTGTCAATATGAACGACGGCTCAAACGAGGGTGTACGCCACTTGACCAATCCTTGGTTCTCTGTACAGTTCCACCCCGAAGCTTGCTCTGGTCCGCTTGACACGGATAACCTCTTCGACAAATTTGTAAATCTGCTCAAATAAGAATCCCCCGGGGCGATATGCACTTCCTGTGTATTTTCTCCCCCACAAGTACCTATAAAGATTATGACAGCCATCAAGAAAGTGCTACTGCTCGGTTCCGGTGCCTTGAAAATCGGTGAAGCCGGCGAGTTTGACTATTCAGGTTCACAGGCACTCAAGGCCCTCAAGGAAGAAGGCATTGAGACCATCCTGATTAACCCCAACATTGCCACGGTACAAACTTCGGAGGGAGTGGCAGATCACATTTACTTCCTTCCTGTAACACCGTACTTCGTAGAACGTGTGATTCAGAAGGAAAAGCCCGACGGCATCATGCTCGCCTTCGGTGGACAGACCGCACTCAACTGTGGTGTGGAACTCTTCCGTACGGGCGTGCTCGAAAAATACAACCTCCAGGTACTTGGTACGCCCGTTCAGGCGATCATGGACACGGAGGATCGCGAGCTCTTCGTAGAAAAGCTCAACGAAATTGACGTTAAGACCATCAAGAGCGAAGCTTGCGAAAGCATTGAGGCTGCCCGTCAGGCTGCTAAGGAGTTGGGCTACCCCGTTATTCTCCGTGCGGCTTATGCACTCGGCGGTTTGGGTTCTGGCTTCTGCGACAACGAAGAGGAACTCGACAAACTTGCAGAAAAGGCATTCTCTTTCTCTCCCCAGGTTTTGGTTGAAAAGAGCCTCAAGGGTTGGAAGGAAATCGAATATGAAGTAGTACGTGACCGCTTTGACAACTGCATCACGGTCTGCAACATGGAAAACTTTGACCCGCTGGGTATCCATACGGGTGAAAGTATCGTGATTGCTCCGACGCAGACGCTCACGAACTCGGAAGCTCAGAAGCTCCGCGAACTTTCTATCCGCATTGTCCGTCACGTGGGCATCGTGGGTGAATGTAACGTGCAGTACGCTTTTGACCCCGAAAGTGAAGATTACCGCGTGATTGAGGTGAACGCCCGTCTGTCACGTTCTTCGGCTCTCGCTTCTAAGGCTACGGGTTATCCCCTCGCTTTCGTTGCAGCTAAGTTAGGCTTGGGCTATGGCCTCTTCGACCTGAAGAACTCAGTAACGAAGACGACTACGGCTTACTTCGAACCGGCTTTGGACTACGTGGTATGTAAGATTCCGCGTTGGGACCTCGGCAAGTTCCGTGGCGTAGACCGCGAATTGGGTTCTTCTATGAAGTCTGTCGGCGAGGTGATGTCTATCGGCCGTACCTTCGAGGAAGTCATTCAGAAGGGCTTGCGCATGATTGGTCAGGGCATGCACGGTTTCGTTGACAACAAGGAAATCGTCATTGACAATGTAGAAGCAGCCCTTAAGGAACCGACCGATAAGCGTATTTTCGTCATCGAAAAGGCGTTCAAGGAAGGCTATACCATCGATCAGATTTATGACTTGACGAAGATTGACCGCTGGTTCCTCCAGAAGCTGCATTGCATCCACGAGACTGACCGTCAGCTTCATGCTTGCACTTCAGTGAACGTGTTGGACAATGAGTTGCTTCGCAAGGCCAAGATTCAAGGTTTCACGGACTTCCAGATTGCCCGTGCCTTAGGTATGGAGCAGGAAATGGACATCGAGAAGGCCAGCATGGCTATCCGTGCACGCAGAAAGCAAGCAGGCATTCTCCCCGTGGTAAAGCAAATCGATACGCTTGCAGCTGAATATCCGGCTCAGACGAACTACCTCTACCTCACTTACAGCGGAGTGGCGCACGACATTCGCTTCGAACAAGACAAGCGTTCGGTTGTAGTACTCGGTTCGGGTGCTTACCGCATCGGTTCTTCTGTAGAGTTCGACTGGTGTGGCGTACAGGCTCTCAACACCATCCGCAAGGAGGGCTACCGTTCGGTGATGATCAACTACAACCCCGAAACGGTTTCGACGGACTACGATATGTGCGATCGTCTCTACTTCGACGAGTTGACCTTCGAACGTGTTATGGATATCCTCGAACTGGAGACTCCGTATGGTGTCATCGTGAGCACGGGTGGTCAGATTCCTAACAACCTCGCTATGCGCCTGGATGCGGAACACGTGAACTTGCTCGGTACGCAGGCGAAGTACATCGACAATGCAGAAGACCGTGAGAAGTTCTCAGCAATGCTTAACCGCATCGGTGTGGATCAGCCGGAATGGAGTGCGTTGACCTCTATGGAGGACATCAACGAGTTTATTGACCGTGTGGGATTCCCCGTATTGGTTCGTCCTTCTTACGTACTTTCAGGTGCAGCCATGAACGTATGCTCGAATGCAGACGAATTGGAACGCTTCCTTAAGCTCGCAGCCAATGTATCAAAGAAGCACCCCGTTGTGGTAAGCCGCTTCTTGCAACACGCCAAGGAAGTGGAAATGGACGCTGTGGCAAAGGATGGCGAAATCATTGCTTACGCAATCTCAGAACACATCGAGTATGCCGGTGTTCACTCTGGTGACGCTACCATCCAGTTCCCGCCGCAGAAGCTGTATGTCGAAACTGCACGCCGCATCAAGAAGATTTCTAAGCAGATTGCTAAAGAACTCCACATTTCGGGTCCTTTCAACATTCAGTTCCTTGCTCGTGAGAACGACATCAAGGTTATCGAATGTAACCTGCGTGCTTCGCGCTCCTTCCCCTTCGTTAGCAAGGTGTTGAAGATTAACCTCATCGAGATGGCTACCCGCATCATGCTCGGCCTGCCCGTTGAAAAGCCTAACAAGAGCCTCTTCGACCTCGACTATGTGGGTATCAAGGCTTCTCAGTTCTCCTTCAACCGTCTGCAAAAGGCTGACCCCGTACTGGGCGTCGACATGTCGTCAACGGGTGAAGTGGGTTGCTTGGGCGAAGACTCTCGCACGGCGTTGCTCAAGTCTATGCTCAGTGTGGGCCACCGCATTCCGCAGAAGAACATCCTGCTCTCTACGGGTGACGGTAAGCAAAAGGCTGAAATGCTCGCTGCTTGCATGATGCTCCGCGATCACGGTTACAAGCTCTTTGCTACTCCGGGTACGAGCCGCTATCTGACCGAAAACGGCATCGAAAACACGACGGTATACTGGCCCAGCGAAGCTCCGCAACAGCCTCAGGCTTTGGAAATGTTGCATAACAAGGAGATTGATATGGTAGTCAACGTAAACAAGAACCTCTCTTCTGGCGAATTGACCAATGGTTACAAGATTCGTCGCGCTGCTATCGACCTCAACATCCCCTTGATTACCAACGCACGCCTTGCATCGGCATTTATCTATGCCTTCTGCACGGTGAAGCTTGATGACCTGGAAATCCGTAGCTGGCAGGAGTACTAATCGAGACTCCCCCTATCGGGATTATTAAACGAATAAGGTGTGTGGAAACACGGTGCCAGCTGTCCGCTTATCTAGGACGCGGTGTGTACCGAGCTTCCACACACCTTTATTATATTCGGATCAGTAGCGTGATTCAGATGTTATTACATTCTCTGCTGCGAGAGCCACACTTCGAGACGCTTGCAGATTCACGCCGCACATTGATTCTATCCCCCTCATTCCTCACACTTATGAAAACAATACGCTGGGGCTTCATCGGTTGTGGTGAAGTTACTGAACGAAAAAGTGGTCCTGCCTTCAACGCTATTGAGGGTTCGGAAGTGGTAGCTGTCATGAGCCGCCGCGCCGAGAAGGCCAAGTCCTACGCGGAACGCCACCGGGTGAAACGCTGGTATACGGACCCCGTAGAACTAATCAATGACCCCGAAGTAAACGCTATCTATATTGCTACTCCACCCTCTACGCATGCCACTTATGCTATCATGGCGATGAAGAGCGGGAAGGCGGTCTATGTCGAAAAGCCGATGGCCTCGAACTACGAAGACTGTTGCCGCATCAACCGCATTGCTGAAACGACGGGAGTTCCCTGTTTTGTGGCTTACTACCGACGTTACCTGCCTTACTTCCAGAAGGTGAAGCAACTGGTAGAAGAAGGTGCAGTCGGTAAGGTGGTTAATGTGCAAATTCGCTTTGCGGTGCCGCCACGCGATTTGGACTACAACAGTACGAACCTGCCTTGGCGCGTACAGGCTGACATTGCTGGCGGGGGCTACTTCTATGACTTGGCTCCGCACCAACTGGACCTCCTGCAAGAGATGTTTGGCCCCATTATCGAGGCAGAAGGCATGAAGGCTAACCGTGGTGGGCTCTACAAAACAGAAGATTCGGTCAGTGCCTGCTTCAAGTTTGACAACGGACTGCCGGGATCGGGTTCGTGGTGCTTTGTAGCTCATGAATCTGCCAAAGAGGACCGTATTGACATCATTGGAGACAAGGGCTCCATTTCGTTCTCGGTCTTTACTTACCAACCGATTGTATTACAGAATGAGGAAGGACGCCAAGAATTTAAAGTGCCCAATCCTCCTTATGTACAATTACCATTGATTCGCCTCGTTGTAGAACACTTACAAAACAAAGCCATCTGCCGCTGCGACTGCGTGAGCGCAACCTCGGTAAACTGGGTCGTAGACCGCATTTTGGGAAAGTTCTAAATAGTTTCGTAGCTGTTTCTCCTTGTTTCGGACAAGCCATAGGTTGTGCTGCTCTTGCCTTCGGCTTCAACCTTTTGTCTGAGGCAAACAGCATGATGCCCCAGGTGTGACCGTTGCGAAATACCCGGAAACTGCAGTTTGCTTCCCTACCACCTACTGGTAGAAACCCGCCACACGCGGAATAACTACTGAAGATTTTTCCAAAACCGAATATCCCCTCTCGGTGTGTTGCCCACGCCTGGCGAGGGAATACACACTCTATTGTCGTCAAATTCCTGTTCACCTCCCCTATGCCTCTCTCTCCTTCTTTTCCTCTCCTCTGTCTGCTGTCTGCCGTTACGGGCAGTTCACTCTCCGTCCAAACGCCTCAGGACACCCTCGTCGTGGGGCAAACGGAAGAGCAGATGGTGCCTTGTGGTTGTCGGCCGACTGTCCCTCTGCCGCCAGACACCTTGGCTACAGTTGAAGGTACGGAGCTAACGGCCAAGAAGCTCAACGGCTTTCAGACGTTTGGCAAAAAGATGAAGCATACGGGAAACCTCATGGCCCGTTTCATCAAGAACTTTGACAGCTATGACACGACCTACATCTCGCCCAACTATTACAACTTCACGGCGATGTTGCAAAATACCAACTACTTCCAGGTATACCGGTTGGCAGGACGAAGTGCAGACGGCATCAGTCAAAGTATCTCGACCAAACCTGCCCCCAGCTTTAAGATCGGTCCGTACTTTGGTTGGCGATGGATCTTCTTGGGCTATACTTTCGACGTCAGTCATCCGCGCTCACTCGGCAAATCGTCGGAATTTAACCTCAGTCTGTACAGTTCCATGTTAGGCTGTGACTTGCTCTATGTAAAGAATACAGGAGATTTCCGCCTACGTAAAGCGACAGGATTTGAAAATGTCCCCCCGAAGTCAGTAGACGGAATTCCTCTCAAGGGAATGGATGCCAAGACCATTTCAATCAGTGCTTACTATGTGTTTAACCACAAACACTTCTCCTACCCTGCGGCCTATAACCAAAGTACGGTGCAACGCATAAGCTGTGGTTCTCCCATGCTGGGACTGGGATATAGCAAGCAAAAGATTGATTTTGACTATAAGTCATTGCCAGAGCAGCTGATTGGCCCTCCAGGAAACGAAATCATCATTGACGAACTGAAGTTTCGCAAGATTGATTACGACTACTATTATATCAGCGCAGGCTATGCATACAACTGGGTGTTAGCCCGCAATTGGCTCTTGGGTGCCTCGGTTATGCCCTCAGTGGGCATCCGAAAGGTAAAAGGCAAGAAACTGCAAGGGAACGAAATGCTGTTAGACTTAAAGAATTTCAGCTTTGACTGCACCTCACGCGCAGGCATTGTCTGGAACAACACCCACTGGTTTGCAGGAGCTTCCTATATCGGACACCTCTATGTTTACCGCAAAAACCGACTGTCAATTACGAATTCGGTCAATTACGCTAACATTTACGTGGGCTTTTTCTTCAATCGAAAGAAAGCTTACCGAAAAAAGAAGTAGCTTCCTCTGCAGGATTCTCCGCTCGGATACCCCCAAAATCCCCTCCAAACAAGGCTTTTGGGGCCTAAAACAAAGAAAAATGCACTTTTCTCGAAAAAAAATGGGATTTCATTTGGTGGAAACAACCAAACACACTACCTTTGCACTCGCAAAAAGGAAATAACTCCTACCGCAACCCAAACGGGTAAGTGCTGTACGGTTTGCACCCTTCGAATCCTCCAGGGCTTGACCGCAGCAAAGGTAGTCGGTGTCGCTACGCGATACAGTGAGCTTACCCACCCGCCTCTTTAGCTCAGTTGGCCAGAGCACGTGATTTGTAATCTCGGGGTCGTTGGTTCGAATCCGACAAGAGGCTCTCAAAAAACTATCGATTTAAGCGTATGCTAATTAAAGCATACGCTTTTTTCGTATTCATTCGTTTAGACTATCTTTGTTTACTTGAAAACTACATGGGCTCACTCGATAAAGCCAGAGATTCTAATCTCCGAAGGGAGTATCTTAATCCAAGACAGACCCATAAATTTTCCTTCCTCCCACTTTCTAAAGCAATCCTACTTAGATAACTTCCATAGACTCCCTATCATACCGCTACTCATTATGTCACTCCAGTTCTCTTCTTTACGCCCCTGCGAACCCGAAGACCTAGAATTACTCTACACGATTGAAAATGATCGCGAGCTTTGGGATACATCAAACGCAGACGCTCCCTATTCTCGTTACGCCATCAAGCAATATATCGCAGCCGCCGAACCTATACAAGTTTGCGGAGAACTTCGCTTAATCATCGATGCGATTAACGAAGAAGGAAAAAAAATAGCTGTCGGACTCGTAGATCTTACCGATTATTCTGCTCTTCATGCCCGTTCCGAAGTAGGAATTGCCTTACTCAAAGAGTTTCGAGGCATGGGATTGGGAAAAGCTGCACTACAAGATTTGGCTACGATCGCAAAAAATCGCCTCCGAATTCATTCGCTCTACGCAATTATTTCAACAGACAACGAGACCTCTCTACATCTCTTTGAATCTATTGGTTATCAGGTTATTTCAATTCTTCCCCAATGGCATTTCATCCGAGGAAAGTATGTTGACGCAAAAATAATGATGAAGTTTTTTTGAAAAAAGTGCGCTGAAAGTTTGGTACTTACTGAAATAGTTGTACCTTTGCACTCGCAATCGGGAACGAGAGCACAACACGAAGCAAATACAACTTCAAGGTGCGTTAGTTCAGTTGGTTAGAATACATGCCTGTCACGCATGGGGTCACGGGTTCGAGTCCCGTACGCACCGCCAACTTTTGGTACCCTGACCGAGTGGCTAGGTAGCGGTCTGCAAAACCGTGTACAGCAGTTCGAATCTGCTGGGTACCTCACTCAAGCGAGTAGTTTTCAACTACTCGCTTTTTTATTTTCAACACTTCAGCTGACTGACGTTGATTCTGCAAAAGCAACGTTGTTGATCGGACGCTACTGATCCTACTGAAGTCAAAACAAAAGAGACGCATCGTTCCAAACGGAAGGATGCGTCTCTTTTGTTTAGCTCTTAGAAAAAGCTACGATGCTGATAGGAATTACAAAGATGACTACTTTTCGAATACACGCGAAGGCGTTATCAATACGCCTCGCTTGGGATTGAAGGTGCCGATATGGCAATGAGGATGCACAGAGGACTCAAAAAGACGAAGAAACGTGTGTACCGAAAAATTCATCGTATCATAAACCACGCAGCCGTAGGAACGATTGGCTAACTGCGAAGATAGATGACCTTGGGGCAAGGAGCTTTCGTCAGCACTCAAATAATCCATATTCAAACCATACTCTTCCGCCAACTGGCGCACCGCGTCTGAGGCTCGCCCAATATAAAGCATAGACTCTGTTTCGTCCTTTGATTGGCGAGGGTGCAAGAAACGATTGAGCTCACGCATTTGCTGCATAACCAAGGCCATTGCCGCACGCATCAGAATGGCTGACTTAATGGGGAGGGATAAAAGTATGTTGTAATGACGATAATGCTTGCGGAAGAAGATGAGCATGGCTTCATAGAAGACATGAACATAACGATAGGTATTCTTCTTCGTACTTTCTCCCTTATAATGCAGAATCGAAGTCGGGCAATAGTAATTGTGATAGCCAGCCTTGAGCAAACGGAAGGACAGATCGATGTCTTCTCCATACATGAAGAAGGTTTCGTCAAAACTTCCTACTTTTCGCAATGCAGCAAGCGGAATCATCATGAAGGCACCCGATACCACTTCTATTTGCGTGGCACGATCTAAAGGCAAATACTGCATGTAATACTTGCCCCAACGCGGACTCTGGGGGAACAATGAGGTCAAACCTGACATCTTACAAAGGGATACCCAGGGAGAAGGTACACCTCGGCGCGATTCAAGTGCAAAACTGCCGTTTGTATGCAACATCTTCACCCCCATGGCACCTAAATCGGGATGAAGCTCTGCTTCAGCAAACGCATCGGCCAACGTACGCTCTGTAAGCAAGGTATCGGGATTGAGAAACAATACGTACTTACCCCGTACACGGTCAAGCACTTGGTTATTGGCCTTTCCAAAGCCTACATTGCGCTTATTGGCTATCAAATGTAAATGTGGATAGGTCGCCACCGGGAAATGACGGCGCAAATAAGCTATCGTATCATCCTTTGAACAATTGTCAACTACATATACCTCCAATTCATTCAGACTAATTCCCTGACTTCGGAATATGGAAAGCAAACACTGCTCTACGAAGTGCTTGACATTGTAACTGACGATAATAATGGATATTCTCATGGGAGAACTTCTATGATTTTCTGATTATGAGATCGGTTTACTTGTTTACAGACCAACAAGTTTCTTGTGTTCCATTGGTTACTCGCTCCGTTTAGGCATACAGAATACGTAGGCCATCAGTCCGATAAGCAAGCCAAAAAGCGGAGTTGTGGTGCTCAGCAAAGCATAATACATGCCTAGATTAAAGAACAGGAAACCGCCCATTAAAAGAATGCGATATAGATTCCATCGCCCCCGACTGACAGGATTGGCCATCAAAGCCTTGCGGACGAAAGTGAAGTGAAACCATTTCAATGAGAGCCAAGGAACAACTAACAGCAGAGCAACACAGACCATTTGAATAGCGTACAAACCTTCTGCTGTGACAGCTAAGTAACCTGTCGGCAACACCTCGGCCTCAGACAGTGCGGCACCTAATGCTACCAAAAGCCAAACAGCATAATAGACTATGCGAGCAACACGTATGTTGGAAGTAACGGATGAAGAATGATGTTCAGACATATTCATAACATTTCAAGTATTAAGGAGGCGATTTCAATAAGATACGCGTACGAAGGAAGTGCATGACCCGGGAGTTGACAAGAAATCGCACTTTGAAAAACCACAATTATAGCAATTTATTGCATTTTCCTACGAATAGTTAAGAACGGGAAGGACGGCAAAAAGCCCAATGCCATAAAAAAAGGACGAAACACCTTCGTCCCTATGGTCTTGCAGATTACTTTAAAGGGGTACGTCCCATAAGGGAACGTCCTAAAGTAACCTCGTCTGTATATTCCAAGTCATCGCCTACGCTCACTCCTCGTGCCAAGACTGAAAGTTTCACTCCTGTACCCGACAAACGACGGGAAATAAAGAAGTTGGTCGTATCTCCTTCCATCGTAGGATTGAGCGCCAGAATCAATTCCTCTACCCCACCCGCTTCTACGCGTTTGAAAAGGGAATCTAACTCTAAGTTGGAAGGCCCGATGCCGTCTACTGGCGAAATAACGCCTCCGAGCACGTGGTACAGTCCGTGAAACTGCCCCGTATTCTCAATCGACATCACGCTGTGGATGTTTTCAACCACACAGATGAGCGAACGATCGCGGCGTGGGTCTGCACAAATATCACAAAGTTCCGTATCGGAGAGATTGTGACACACGTGACAGTGTTTCACATCGTCACGCAAATGGGTTAGGCTATCACTAAAAGAGTGAACGACGTCAGCATCTTGCTTGAGCAGATACAAGGCAAAGCGCAGAGCCGTTTTTCGCCCTACGCCAGGCAAACGAGTTAATTCCTGCACCGCCTTCTCCAGTAGCTTTGAAGGATATAGTTCATTTATCATTTCACATGTATGTTTTTTGAAAGTTCAATGCTTTATCAAATCCCAACAAAGAGTATCCTTGAGTATGCAGAGTTGATTGCATTGATCTTTAGAACAAGATTCTCAGCCACACCAACGCGAATCAATATCCGCTCGAATCAGGACTAAAGAACCTTCCGTTTTAAGCGGAACAAAGTTACGGCATGAGTAAAGAAGTTCCAAGAAATCAATACACTCTTCCCCCCTTCTACGGCAAAATGGAGGGGGAGTAGGGACGTTTTACTATCTTATTGCTACCTTCGCAGTCAATATTGGGGAACAAATGTGATCAGCTCACCCTTCTCAAAGGGGAGTTCGCACAGAAGCGAAGCTGAAAATCGCATCTTCAAGCATGAAGATCTTGCAAACAAGGTTCCCTGTTTCTCTTTGTGAAGTACATCCATTTCTTCCCCTAACAACCGAACACTATGCAAATCAAATCCGCCGAATTCCTTATCAGCAACAGCCGGGCAGACCGTTGCCCCGACAGCAACCTGCCCGAATATGCCTTTATCGGACGAAGCAATGTGGGCAAGAGTAGCCTCATCAATATGCTCACGGGTCGCAAAGCACTGGCCATGACTTCCTCCACACCGGGCAAGACCATGCTTATCAACCACTTTGTCATCAATAACAACTGGTACTTGGTCGACCTGCCCGGATATGGTTATGCCAAACGCGGCAAGCGCGAAATGGAGAAGCTCAAGAATCTGATTAACTACTACGTATTGGAGCGCAAGCAGCTGACTTGCCTCTTTGTGCTTATCGACTCACGCCTTACGCCTCAGGCTGTCGACATGGAGTTCATTCACTTCCTGGGTGAACACGGAGTTCCCTTCGGCATCATCTTTACCAAGGCGGACAAGCCACGCCCTACGGAGTTGCGCAAAAACGTAGATACCTTCCTGCGCCGATTGGCTGAAGAGTGGGAAGAACTTCCTCCTTACTTTATTACCAGTAGTGAGAACCGTCGCGGACGCGAAGAATTTCTCAACTACATCGCACAAGTCAATGCCGCTATCAAAGAAGGCGCCAACCCCACTACGGAGGAGTAGAAGAATTGACAAGTTTAGGAGTTTAGCAACAAGCTTATGCGACATTTCAAAGCAGCCCTCATCGCAACGGCACTGATTATCGCTGCCGTTTCGCTGACATTCTCCCACCGCCTCACGCGTGCCCTCTTTCAGGAAGAGGAATCTAAGATGGAGGTGTGGGCGGCTGCCATGCGTTCGCTGACTGCCGCCGATGAACATACGGACTTGAACCTGGTGCTGAAAATTATCAACAGTAACCACACCATCCCGGTGATTGTAACTGACCAGCACGGTAGTATTCTTGCCTCGCGTAATCTGTCGCCCGAACCTACAGGCACTGATTCCCTGCAACAGCTCAAGGACATTGCTGCACGCATGAAAGCGCAGGGACAGTGCATGAAGATGGAACTGACACCCACAGGCGAAACGGCTCAACCGACTGACTACCTTCATGTATACTACGAAGAGTCGGTTTTGCTGCGGCGTTTACGGCTCTACCCCTACGTTCAACTGGGCGTAGTAACGCTCTTTGTCATTATCGCCTTTGTGGCCTTGGTTGTTTCGAAACGTGCAGAGCAAAACCGCGTATGGGTGGGACTTTCGCGAGAAACGGCTCACCAACTGGGCACCCCCATCTCTTCACTCATGGCTTGGAGCGAAGTGCTACGCGAAACGTATCCCGACGACCCCTTATTGCCCGAAATGGACAAGGACGTACGTCGACTTCAACTCATAGCTGAACGTTTCTCAAAGATAGGTTCTGCGCCCGAACTCGAAGTACAGGATGTGCGCGATGTTGTGCAACGGGTTATAGAATACTTTGACCGTCGAACATCCCAGAAAGTTGTATTTCACTTTGAGCCCTCTCCCCTTCCCCTCCCTGCTCGCATCAACGCTCCCCTCTTCGAATGGGTGATAGAGAATCTCTGTAAGAATGCTGTGGACGCGATGGAAGGAAATGGCCACATTACGGTACGGCTCCAGGCTGTTTCTACAGGCACACACATCGAAATCAGCGATACGGGCAAAGGCATTCCCCACAAACATTTCAAAAGCGTGTTCCGTCCGGGATTTACGACTAAGAAACGAGGTTGGGGCTTAGGACTTTCGCTTGCCAAACGCATCGTTGAAGAATATCACCACGGACACATCTATGTAAAGGACAGCGAAGTGGGTAAAGGAACGACCTTTGCCATTGACATCGGATAAAAGGGGAGTTCAACTGCCCGAGGAGCTTCGTGAATCCCCTACAAAAGGATAAACCAAACGCAAGAGAGGCACGCCTTCATCCATCAGAAGGTGTGCCTCTCTTGCGTTTCCGCTTTGCTAAGCAATTCTGTTTCCTTACAGTGACGAAAGAGCATCAAGAATGCAAGGATATGTGGCCTCGTCGTGGAAGAATACACATTGACAACATCACAATGTGGCCTCGTCGGTTACGAGAACACATCTATACGGTATAAATGTGGCCTTGTCGTGGAAGAATACACATTGACAGCATCACAATGTGGCCTCGTCGGTTACGAGAACACATCTATACGGTGTCAATGTGTACTCGTAACCGACGAGGCCACATCTTATGTAAACGAATCGCCTTCCGTCAGAATTTGAAGGAATCCTTACGCTAACTCTACGACCGTGATGCCAGCACCACCGAATTGCACGTGTTCATCATGGAAAGAAGCCACACCCGGCACCGTTCGCAGATAGGTACGAACCAGTTCGCGCAAAGCTCCCGTTCCTGTACCGTGAAGGATACGTACACGTGCCTGTTCTAACTGAATAGCATCGTCAATAAAGTAAGAAACTGCGGTCATGGCTTCTTCGCCACGCATACCGCGCAAGTCAATCTCCTGTTTGAAGTGAAGTTTCTTCTCATACATCGCATCGCGCGTTTCTTTGCTCAAGAAAGTTGAAACCTTGCTCACTGAGGGCTCTGCCTTCGGCGCATCACAGCGTTCCAAACGTTTCAGTTGCACTTGAGTAAACATCATACCAAACAATACCTTGGCTGAATTTCCCGAAACACTTTCTACCTTACCAACCGTAGTCTGTCCCTTGATGCGTACATGGTCACCGGGCTGAAGGGGACGAGTGGTTCCAGCTAAAGCCGCAGCTGTAGCAGCACTTCGACCTCCCGCCACCTGACGCAAAGCCTGTGCAGCCGCTTCTTGACCCGCTACGTGGCGTTGCTTACCACTTTCACCTTCTTCCTTACGCTGTCTGCGACGCTGAATCTTGGCAATCTTGCGTGCAATGCGGTCTTGCTCGTCCGTATCGCGCTCCAATTCTTCGCGGAAGTCAGCCAGTTCGGCACGCACCTCGCGCGTCTTTTCTTTTTCTGCCTGCGCCTCACGAATCGAACGAATGGTGTTCTCAATACGGGCATTCGACTGTTCGAGCAGATGCTTGGCTTCCGCCTTAGCCTGTGCCATGACCGTGCGTTTCTCTTGTTGGAAGTCGGTCATCTCACGTTCGTAACGAGCTACGGTATCTTCCAATTGTTTCTCACGCGCCCGAATATTCCGACGTTTGTTTTCCCAATACATCTTGTCGCGCACGATGTCCTGCAGGTATTTGTCACTCATGACGTAATCCTGGCCGACAATGTCGATGGCGTATTGCACCACTTCCTCGGGAATACCAATTTTACGTGCTATTTCTATCGCAAAAGAGCTACCCGGATTGCCTATCTGAAGAATGAAGAGCGGCTGCATCTGTGCACGGTCGTAAAGCATCGCCCCATTGATGACCACTGGGGTCTTTTCGGCAAAATGCTTCAGATTTTGGTAGTGCGTAGTGATAATACCACAAGCCGAGATGCGCACAAAGCGGTGCAAGATTGCTTCCGCCAAGGCACCACCCACTTGCGGCTCCGTACCCCCTCCAAATTCGTCAATGAGCAAGAGGCTGCGACCACCCGCATGGCGCATCATCTCCTTCATGTTGAGCAAGTGTGAAGAATAAGTCGAGAGGTCGTTCTCCAAACTCTGTTCGTCGCCCATGTCCATAAAGATATCACGGAAAACACCGGGTTTGGAACGCTCGTCCACGGGAACAGGCATACCGCACTGAAGCATGTATTGCAACAAACCTGCCGTTTTCAAGCACACAGACTTTCCGCCGGCATTCGGACCAGAGATGAGCAGGATGCGACTGCCTCGTCGCAAAGAAATATCGAGCGGAATCATCTTGGCACCGTGTCGAGCCAACGACAGTTCCAACAACGGATGGCGAGCCTGCACCCAATCGATGCGGGGGTCAGCTGAAAGCTGCGGAACAATGGCTTGAAAGCCTTCACTAAACAATTGCAACGCACGAAGGTAGTCTACATGGCCTAAGAACTGAAGGGAAGCCAAAATAGCGGGTATGTGCGGACGAATGACAGCCGTCAGTTCTTGCAAGATGCGCATCACCTCTCGACGCTCGGCTGCCCGGAGCTCTCGAATACGGTTGTTGGCTTCCACCACCGCTTCTGGTTCGATAAAGACCGTCTTGCCCGTTGCACTTTCGTCGTGAACGATACCTTTTATCTTTCGTTTCAGTGCCGAAGCCACCGGAATCATCAAACGGCCGTCGCGCATCGTGGGCGAAACCTCCCGGTCGATGTATCCTGACGTCTGCGCTTCTTGAATAATGCTCCGCAAGCTGTGCGAAATGCTTCGCACCGTCACTTCGATTTGATGACGAACCGAAAGTAACTCTGAACTGGCTGTGTCCTTTACTTTTCCGTATTTATTCAAGACCTGATCAATGCGGTCGACAATCTCAGGAAAGGTCGTAATGTCGCCACACATCCGGGCCAAAGCGGGAAAGGTGTAATGCTTCTGCGGCACGTCAGCCGCTACATGTTCCTCACCTTCACGTTCCCCGACAACGGGAGACTCTGCTGTTTCAGGTTTTTCAAGTTCGCTTCGCCCCACTTGCTCGCACGTTTCGTCTGCGTCGTCTTCGCCTTCAGCCGAAGCCGTAAAAGCTTTAACGTACAGACTTACAGAGTGAATCGAACGTTTCAAATTGAATAAATCCAGCTCTTCGAGATAGGTACGTTCGGGCTTGACGCGAAGCAAAGCCTCGCGCACATCAAAGAACTCACATTCTAAGTCTTCCCCTTGGGTTGAAAAACGAATGTAGTCAGCAATTTCAGCCAATGCAGCTTCTACTTCCTCGTAGGAATCCAGAAAATGCAACTGGCGTTCCACCCACTCCGTTCCCAGGGAGGAAAGGCATCGGCCTTTGAGAAGGGTACGTATCTCGGTAAATCCTATCTTCCGTTCAAAATTGTCGGGATATATCATCATATCGTATGCTTTGCTTTTTGAGGCGCGAAATTAGTAAAAAACAACGGGATAGGGCCTTCTCCCTCAGTCCCGTCTGCCCACAGTCCCAAGAATCAGAGGGCGACCTGGGACGGATGTAAAGAACTGTTGTCAAAGCGATGAAATCCGAAGGCTGAATTGGCTACACGCGTTCCTTCCCTTCCAGTTCCTTTCCTTGACACTTCCAACAAACGACTCCAAGCGCAATACATCCCCAACGATTCACCACAAGACCCACATTCTTCAAAAAAGTGAGAGGTTCGGCTCTGAATGGGGAAAAAGGCAGGAGGCAAGGGAATCTTTTTGAATGAAAAATAGTACTTTTGCGCGCAAAAATCGAATTTCCACCTTACATTACTTCTATTCATGGATAAGATTACAGTGCGTGACCGCGAGTTCACAGTATCAATACCCGAAGCGAAGATTATGCAACGTGTGGCTGAGATTGCTGCACAAATTAATGCTGATCTGGAAGGCGAAAAGCCCCTCTTCCTTGCCGTTCTGAACGGTTCGTTTGTTTTTGCCGCCGACCTGATGCGAGGCATTACGACTCCCTGCGAGATTACATTCGTAAGAATGGCCTCCTATCTCGGTACAGAATCTACTGGAAAGGTTCAAGAACTCATTGGTCTGAAGGAAGATCTCAAGGGACGCACCGTTGTGATCGTGGAGGACATCATTGACTCGGGACTGACCATGCAAAACCTCCTGACGATGCTTGAAGCCAAGCAACCAAAGGAGATTCGCATTGCTGCACTTCTCGTTAAACCTGGCAACCTCAAGGTAAAATTGGACATTCCGTATTGCTGCTTCGAAATCCCTAACGACTTTATCGTAGGTTATGGTCTTGACTATGACGGCGAAGGTCGCAATCTCCGAAACATCTATACTGTAGTAGAATAAAAACAAGAGTTTTGGTACAGCAAGTACTGTCCGTAGCTCATTCATATACTCACTAAACTAAACAACTTCCTAAATGAAGAATATCGTTATCTTCGGCGCACCTGGTTCTGGTAAGGGTACGCAGAGCGACTTGCTCGTTCAGAAGTACGGCTTCAAGCACATCTCTACAGGTGACGTACTTCGTGCTGAAATCAAGAATGGTACGGAGTTGGGCAAAACTGCTCAAAGCTTTATTGACAAAGGTCAGCTCATCCCCGACTCTTTGATGATTGATATCCTTGCTGCAACTTATGATGCACTTTGTCCTTGCGAAGGAGTTATCTTTGATGGCTTCCCCCGCACGATTCCTCAAGCAGAAGCACTCAAGCAAATGCTTGCAGAGCGTAATACAGAAGTAGCAGGTATGCTTGAACTCGATGTACCCGAGGAAATGTTGATGGATCGTCTCATCAATCGCGGTAAGACCTCAGGACGTGCTGACGACAATGCTGAGACCATTCAGAAGCGCTTGGATGTTTACCACAACCAGACGGCTCCCCTCATTGCATGGTATGAAAAAGAAGGCAAGCGTCACGCTGTCAAGGGTTACGGTGCATTGGAGGAAATCAACGCTGCTCTCTGCGCTGTCATCGACCAGTTCTAAGACTAACGGCGGACGCTCTGTCCGCATGACATTACTCGATAAGCAAACAGGCTGCGCATCCCGCGCGTAGCCTGTTTGTCATTTCTCACTTTTCGGAAAGCCTTGTCTGGCAGACTTCTCCAGCCCCAAGCGCTTTCTCTACTCATTTATCTTCAAACAAACACATTCCAATGGCTGAATCGAACTTTGTTGACTACGTCAAGATTTTCTGCCGCTCCGGTAAGGGAGGTCGAGGCTCTATGCACATGCACCGCGCCAAATATATGCCCAACGGCGGACCCGACGGGGGCGACGGCGGACGCGGAGGTAATATCTATCTGCGCGGCAACCACAACTACTGGACGCTGCTCCACCTGCGTTACGAACGCCATGTGTTTGCTGAACACGGCGGGAACGGCTCGAAGTGTTGCTCACACGGATGTGATGGCAAGGATCGTTACATTGACGTTCCTCCAGGCACCGTTGCTTACAACGCAGAAACGGGTAAATACATTTGTGACGTTGCTGAAGACGGACAAGTCGTCATGTTGCTCAAGGGCGGACGTGGTGGCTTAGGCAATTGGCAGTTCCGTACCTCAACAAACCAAGCTCCGCGCTACGCACAACCCGGTGAACCGATGCAGGAGATGATGGTCATCCTTGAATTGAAGTTGCTCGCCGATGTAGGTTTGGTGGGCTTCCCCAATGCAGGTAAGTCTACGTTGGTATCGGCACTTTCGTCGGCTCGTCCTAAGATTGCCAATTATCCTTTTACCACCATGGAGCCCAGTCTGGGTGTTGTGGCCTATCGAGACAATAAATCGTTCGTTATGGCCGACATTCCCGGCATCATTGAGGGTGCAAGCGAAGGCCGCGGCCTCGGTTTGCGCTTCCTCCGCCACATCGAACGTAACTCCTTGCTTCTGTTCATGGTACCGGGCGATACCGAAAACATCGGCAAGGAATACCGCATTCTGCTCAACGAGCTCAAGCAATTCAACCCAGGTATGCTCGACAAGCACCGCGTGCTTGCTGTGACCAAGGCTGACTTGCTCGACGAAGAACTCATGGAAATGCTCCGCGAAGACCTTCCGGACGACATTCCCGTGGTATACATCTCTGCCGTAACGGGTTATGGCCTGCAACAACTGAAGGACATTCTTTGGGAAGAGCTCAACAGCGAAAGCAACAAACTCCAATCGGTCAGCGAAGGCGGTTCGATTATTCACCGCGACCGCGAAATCCACATGCTCCAAGCAGACTTTGCCGACTGGCAACCCGACTTCGACGACAATCCTTCGACCGACGACGATGACTTCGATTACGAATACCTCGACGACGACTTTGAAGACGATGGAGGAGTTGAGGAAATATACGATATCAAGGATTTAGAGGATTAAGAACGTACTTCCACGCGTATCCTCTACCCTCTTCATTCTTTTCCTTATCTACTTTTCCTCGTTATATTCCCACCCATGACCCTACTTTCCTACGCACTCTCGCCCCGCGTTACCGCCTTCTCCACAACCCGGCTTTCTCCCTTCCAATTTTCTGCGGAAGAAGAGGCTGCAATGGGGACTTATGCCTCCTTTAATGTCACTCATTACTGTGGCGATGATCCCAAACGCGTACAGCGCAATCGGGAGTGGCTGGCACAAGAGCTGGGCATTGCGGTTTCGCGCATTTGGTTACCGCGACAAACGCATACTGCCCAGGTACGGTGCATCGATGACGAGTTTCTGAAACTCGACGAAGACGAACAGACAGCCCTGCTCAACGAAGTAGACGCACTCGTTACGAATGTGCCCGGTCAGTGCATCGGCGTTTCAACTGCCGACTGCGTGCCCATCCTGCTCTACGACGAAGAACACCATGCCGCCGCAGCGATTCATGCCGGTTGGCGCGGCACGGTGCAGAACATTGTACGGAATACTGTCTGTATCCTTCAAGAAAGGTATCAAACACGTTCGGAAAACCTTCGTGCCGTCATCGGGCCTGCCATTTCTGCCGCATCCTACGAAGTAGGCGAAGAAGTAGTGACCCAGTTTACGGAAGCAGGCTTTCCCGCTGCTATCATACAGCGTGCTGGATACACGAAGCCCCATCTCGACCTGTGGGCAGCCAATGTTTGGTTGTTGGAAGAGGCTGGCATCCCACTCGAACACATTCAAGTGAGCGGTGTTTGCACTTTCAGCCAATCCGATACCTTCTTTTCTGCCCGCCGTCTCGGCATCCAGTCCGGCAGAATCTATACAGCCCTCTGCTTGAAGGCCGCTGAAGCCTAACCCAAGCATTTCGACAACGATTAGTACAAAGCGAACGCCGCGTCTTTCTGATTGAAAGACGCGGCGTTCGTTTTGTTTAATGTGCAAGCCTCTGTTAGAGTGTACGTTGCAGTGCCTCATACGTTTCGGGACGCACCGGAACGAGGGGAAGGCGAAGTATATTCTCAATTTTTCCCTGCAAGCTAAGCAAAGCCTTGATGCCAGCCGGATTACCATCGACTGAGAGCAACGGATACGTACTCAAGAAACTGCGATGGACTGCCAATGCCTCGGGCAGACGAGCTGCCAACGCAGCATGAGCCATTTCAGCAAAACGAGCCGGATAAGCATTCGATACAACCGAAATAACTCCCGCACCACCTAAGGTCAGAATCTCCAGCGTAATGGCATCGTCGCCACTGAGCACCTCAAATCCCTCGGGCGCACCCGCCAAGATTTGTTCTATCTGTGCCAGTTTGCCCGATGCTTCCTTGACAGCGACCACATTCTTACAGTCGCGTGCAATGCGCAAAGTCGTTTCAGCCGCCAAGTTTACCCCCGTACGTCCGGGAACATTATACAACACAACGGGCAAGTCCGTGGCCGCCGCAACCGCACAGAAATGCTGATAAAGTCCCTCTTGGCTCGGCTTGTTATAGTAAGGCGTAACAATCAGCACACCTGCGAATCCTTCGAGATCGGCAGTTTGCAGGTAGTCAATCACCTCTGCCGTATGATTGCCCCCAGCTCCAAGCAGCAGAGGGAGTCTTCCAGCGTTTACACGTTTGACTAGATTCATTACAAGACGTTTCTCAACTGCCGACAAACAAGGAGTTTCGGCTGTAGTACCCAGTACGCAGAGAAAATCCACGCCTTGAGCGATTTGGTCTTCTACCAAACGAGTGAGGCCTTCTTCGTCTACGCTGCCGTCCTTTCTGAACGGTGTAACCAGCGCAGTACCCAGGCCCTTGAAGGGATTGAATCTATTCATAGTTAAACAAATTGTCGTTTTCGCGGGGCAAAATTAGTTCATGGTGCGTTACAAACAAAATCTTCACCATCTTTTTGCTCCGCTGTTACTTCTTGTCTATACAAAATGCTTTCCCCAACATCATAAAGAAGGGGTTACAGGATGTTTTAGTTGGTTGTAATGCTCCCAATAGTTGGGCAAATAGCCTAGCAGGCAGTCGTAGAAATCCTTACCGTGACCTGCATGACGCAAGTGACAAAGTTCATGCACCAAGACCGCCTCGATTGTCTCAATGGAGTATGGGACGAGGTTTAAACTCAGTCCGATACGTTTTTTGTCAGGATAGCAAACGCCCCAACGCGAACGCATGGGGCTGAAGTAGAGACTGAGCGGCATACGAATCCCCATTTTCTGTGTCCAGTACGCCATTCTTTCGTTCACCCGTTCCCCAAACACACGGCTAACGTAAGCGAAGACCAACTGACGGCGCTTGTCCAAGGAAAATCCTTGGGGACAACAGAGCCGCATCGTCTGAGCGGCCTCATTCACCTTTACACACGGATGCAAACCTTGTGCTGCGGGAAATTCCTGTACCTGCAAGCGGTACACCCTTCCCAAGAAGCGAAGCGAGTCGCCATCTTGAAAGTGGCATTGCTCCTTTTCACGTTCCTCCAGCCTTTGTTGGGCCGCCAAGCACATTTTTCGGATGCGCTCTTGGTTCTTTGCCAAGAAATCCTGTATCGTCGCTCGGGAGATGCCATAGGGAGCCGACAGAAGCAATTGTCCATCACTTTCCACCTTCAGCCGCACAGATTTCATCGACTTGTAAGTCACCTTTACAGGCATTCCGTCGAAAGTAAAGTCCCCATGCTGCTCCTTCGTTTTCATGCGTTCGATACAAGACTTCATCCAGTCGGACGAACTTTGAATGAACTGCTGAATCCACTCTGTATGACAACCATACGGAACGGAAACTTGGAAACGGGCTGGAGGAGTAAAAGTCATGGAGAGTTTCTTCACAGCTTTATAAACCACATTGACTTGCATTCCTTTGTACTGCATGAGAATATGAACAAGAACTAGGACACGAACTACCTGTATGGAGATGAAAGAGCCTAACAATTGCCACAGCAATAAACTCTATGAAGGCGCTCTTCCAGTAGTCTAAGTTTAACCGAACTGCTTCGTCAAAACAACAGAAGGCTCAACCGCCTGACAAACAAACCTTCGTCTCGGCTCCCCTACCCACTCAACTTAAAGTTTTACCTCGTAGGCCACCGGATACATGCGCTGTGGGTCGTAGAAGGCAGCCAGCGAACGGAGCAAATTGCGCGTGTTCGCCGTCAGCATGCCCCAATACAGTTGCCGACCGTTGACAATGATGGTGACAGGGCGACTCAAGTCTACCAAATCCTCGTTAAGGAAGAGGGTGAAGCATCCCGTGTATGCATCGTCGTACTCGCGGCGAAATTTCATTTCGATACCATAGATCGAATCGCGTTCCGTGGTCACGTAACGCACATTTTCAACAGCCACATGCACCACATTGTCTACAATGTTGACCGTGTAGTTCGTACGAGCCTCAGGGTCGGGACGTTCGTTGACCAAGATGTTGTAAAATCCTCGTCGGTGACGGCCATCCATCTCAAAGTCTTCCCAACAGAACTGACGCGGTGAAGGATTGCGATGGAAGAGGCTCAACCAAGGCGTGGTCGGTGCGTAGTCAATGGCATGTCCGCGGTCGGGAATCAACTCCACGCGATGCCGGAAGCCTGCCGGATAGAGCACCTCCAAGCTGTCGAGCGCCTGCTTGACATAGTTCGTCAAGATGTGGCGATAGAAGCCATAGTCTTTGGCTCCTGTACGGAGTGAGAAACCTATATTTCCCACATTTTCGGCGGGTGCATTCTTGAGCGGCTCTCCACCCGCCATGGGACCTGCCGCTGCCCAATAATCAGCATAATAGGAGGCCAGACGTTGTGACCCATATCCGCCTTCCGAAATGCCAAACACATAGAGACGGTTGGGGTTGATGTCCTCGCGAAGCAATACTTGGCGAAGCAAACGCTCCCAGGCAAACTGCTTACTGCGTTGCCACCAGCGATACCAGCCTCCTTCGTTCGGAATTTGCGGGATAAAGTAAACTGACGGGGCATCGGCAAACCGCTGAGCCAACACCAGTCCCGTTTGCCACTCTTGTTGCTTCGGCCCGGAACCGTGCAAGTAAAGAAAGAAGGGGTAACCAGCCTCGGGCTTCACTCCCTTCGCACCGAAATAGAAAGGCATCACAGCCTGAGGTTCCAAGGAGTCGGGCAACTGCCATTCGCTGCGCGGCGCCTTCGAGAGACTGTCCAAAGGTGGGAGCTGTACGCCGTCATACACCGCACAAGCACGTTTCCATGCCTGCCACACCTCCTCCCGACGTTCGTCCACGTGCTTCATCGAGAACCGTTTACCAGGCACTTTTTCTACCTGCTCACCGCGTAAGGTCGAGAGGAAGTAAGCCTCCATCTCAGCAGGCTTTTGTGCCTGCATATTCATATTCAGCAGGAGGGAAAGGGTTGAAATAAGGTAGCATTTCTTTTTCATAAACGAGGATTTGGGCATTTCAAGGAAATGCAAATGGAATAAGGAAGACAAAAGAGAAACGAGCTGCATAGGAGGGGATGCCCTATGCAGCGACCAGCCGCTCCTTCGGGCTTTGTCAGCACAACCACCCTCTTTCGAAACACAGGGGCAGGCTTTGTCCACGTTTCTCAACCCACCTGTTCCGAACAGATGCCCTACATCAAGTCGAGCATGACGGCATCCGTCATAAGGGCAAGGTCGTCCACCGTTTTGCCTGCTTCTTGCAACAAAGCAGCATCTTCCTTCAAGAAATCTTCGGGACTTTCTTCGGGCAAAGCCTTGCGGTAACGGCTGACAGCTTCAGCTACCCGACCGCCTAACCACGCCGTATGGCCGGCATTGAGCCAATCGGTTGGGGTCACATCGTCTTTTGCCAGCACCTGGGCATAGTATTTCTCTGCCTGTTCATATTTTCCCGTCAACAAGGAACACCAAGCCAGTGCACGCGTGGCTTGTTCGGAATCCGCATCGAGGTAGTTGGCCTTAAAGAGGTATTTGAAAGCCTCGTCATACTGCTTCAAGTAGATGTGACACTCGGCCTGACGCAATGCCAACCCCGCATCCTCGGGAGCAAACGTGGCCAGTTCGTCGTAGGCCGTCAGTGCTTCGGCATAAAGTCCCAATGCACGGTGACACACAGCCAGTCGGCGCAACGTCCAGGCAGAATGTGGCTTGAGGTCGTTTGCCCACTGGTAAGTTGTGGCCGCCCGTTCCGTGTCACCCAACTGTTCTAAGCAAAAGCCTAACTTCTGCAAGGCATCGGGAGTCACTTCGGCGGCAGGTACACGCTCCAGCAAGCTCTTCGCCAAGGCATAAGTCTTGTCCTTAAAGGCCAGATCGGCCATGCGAAGCAAGAAATCTGTGTCGTGTAGCAATTCATCAAACGGCGGATAGTCTACAAGGAACAAATTGCCCTGGAACGGATTGACAAATGCTTCTCGGTGAGTATAAAGGTTGCAGAAACGGTAAAATCCCTGTACATACGAACGCAGAACTTCCTTAAACTCGGGTGCAGACGGTGTAGCCAAGGCCTCAAAGGCTTCTGGTTGCTCCTGCCCCGTCACATTCGCCATCATGTCACGCAAGTTGATGCCGTTCATTTGCGGGGGAAGCTGCGTCGACATCATGGCGAAGGAGTACTTATCCGAGTCGCAAAGACCCGCACTCTTCAAGATGAAGTGAAGGGTGCTGTTCTTCTTCGCCTCGGCGGGAATGTCAGGATGGTCAAGGCTAAAAGGCCAGAACCAGTTGGCAGCGACGCTAAAAAAGGGGAACCGCTGCTTGAGGAGCTTGAAGGTACTCATATACATATCCGCTCCGCGCTGTTGCAGGTCCATAAATTCCTTCATGTGAGCTGCCAGTTTCGACGGAGTGCCGTCTGCTTCCCACTCAGGATTCAAATCTGCCTCCGTCAGTTTGTCTTTCAGTTCATCCACCCCCAACGAGCGGTCGAGGCGTAAGTCCTTCATGCGTGCCATCATCTGCGGAATGATTTCTTCCTGCAGGTTTCGTTCGATGCGCTTCGTCTCAAGCGTCAAGAACAGCTGTGCCTGGAGCATCTCAAGCTCGCGCACAAAGCCGGGCACGTCGGCCATGAGCCGCAAACGGGCCACCAAGTCGGGATAATACTTCAGTCGCGGTGCATGAGCCTGGTGAACAAAAATGAGTCCGACTAGCGCACGTACCCGAAGTTGCACATCGGGCGACAAGACGTAGTCGAGCAAGATACGAAGCTTGGCCACATCGAAATAGCGCATACCGCTCAGTGTCATACCGCTCAAGGCCAGACACTTAGATTCGTTGCTCACCGCCTCATCGGCCAAAAAGTCACTCAAGGCAATTTCTTCACCGCCTGTCAGACGTGAAGAAAGCCACAGGGCATCGAAGAGGTTGCGTCCGTTGGCCTGTGGCGAATGTAAGAAGGCGACCAAACTAAAGTCAGCCCCCATCAGTTGCTGAAAAGTGCGCCAAGCAATGGCATCATAGGCCACTTCGCGCTGCATGTCCCCCATTCGTTCGAGCACATCACAAAGTTCAGCTGCCTGACGTACGAATCCTTCGTACATCCGGGCACGCTGCGGGTCGTCTGCCCCGTTGGTCAGGTAAGACAACATCATGCGGTAAGCCTCAATCAAGGCATTGATTTGCTCTACTTCATTCCACGCCTTGAGCGTGTTTGCCATGCCCAGCAACGATTGCAGGGCGGAGAGCAAGTGGTTTGCTTCGAGTGCCCTACGGGCATCTGCCAACAAATAGGTATGGACGTTTTGATTCATGTTGATGTTAGATTGTGGAACCTTGTTCCCTTCGCTTCCCTTACTGATACCGCAATGTGTCGGCCACTTCGGCGGGAAGACGGTACGTCTGTTGCAAGAGGGCCGTATAGGCAGCCGGTCCCTTGATGCGGAGCGAGTCTATTGCCATGCGCCGGCCTTGTTCGAAGAGTTCCCACTGCTTTTTCACCCGTGGAGACTCCAGTCGCGAACGCTTCATGACAAAGAGTGTGGGAGCCGAGGCGGGCAAAGCCCCCTTCCATACGCGAGCCCCACGCTGTCGCGCCAGCGCCACATAAGGCCACGAGAGAAAAGCTCCGTCATACTGTTTGTCAGCCAACATCGCGGCGCGCAAACGCAAGTCATTGATTTGCGGACGATACACTGCCTCTCGTTCCACGCCGCCTTGCTTTAGAAAGTCAGTCAGCAGGTGGTCTTCCGTTGCTTGTCGGGCTGTGGCCAAGGTGCGACCGCGCAAAGTTCGGATTTCCTTACCTCGCAATCCTGCGCGAACGACAAATTGCCAACGGCGATTACCCTTCCACATCGTGCGAAACGAAGAAGCTCGTTTGCCCCAAGCCGCCCAACGCACGGAGTCTGCCACACCGCCATCAACGGTTTGTCCCAGTAAGGCGGTGTCACAGTCCATTTGGGAAGCGTAGCTTGCCAGGTGAACTTGCAACCCTAACCGACGATAAATGCCCGAACGCTGCGCGTAGTACACGGGCAGGCAATCGTAGTCGGGCACCACGGCTACACGAAGCAGATTGGTGTCGGTCGATGCCGTCGGGACGGTGCGCACGTGACTAGTGTCGGCCACAGCGGCAGACTCCGTCTTGCCGGACTGACAGGAGGCAAAACCGAGACAGCAACTCACACTGAGCAAAAGACAGGAGGTTAGGACGTTGTTCGTCTTCATTTTGTTTCAAAAGAAACTGGTGTACCAATTCACCCCGCAAGGCGGATTGGCACACCAGTGCGTAAACAGATACTGATAACTTCGTCTAGAAGTCAATCAGAAGGAATTAACCCTTGATGGCAGCGATACCGGGAAGTACCTTACCCTCGATAGCTTCGAGCAATGCGCCACCGCCGGTTGAAATATAGGATACTTGGTCAGCCATACCAAACTTGTTGATACATGCAACCGAGTCACCACCACCGATGAGTGAGAATGCACCCTCTGCAGTAGCCTTAGCAATGGCATCAGCAATGGCACGTGAGCCACCCGTGAAGTTATCGAACTCAAATACACCGGCAGGACCGTTCCAGAGAATCGTCTTAGAGCCTTCGATAGCCTTTGCAAAGAGTTCACGCGTTGCAGGACCTGCATCGAGACCTTCCCAACCTTCGGGGATAGCCGTTGCGGGAACAATCTGCGTATTGGCGTCGTTTGAGAAGGAGTCAGCTGCTACACAATCGGTACCGAGTACGAGATTAACGCCCTTAGCCTTAGCCTTTTCGATAATTTCGAGTGCGAGATCGAGCTTATCGTCTTCGCAGATAGAAACGCCAATCTGACCACCGTTAGCCTTAGCGAACGTGTAAGTCATGCCACCGCAAAGAATGAGGTTATCAACCTTATCCATGAGGTTTTCGATGATACCAATCTTGGTAGAAACCTTTGAACCACCCATGATGGCCGTAAAGGGGTGCTTAATGTTGTTGAGTACGTTATCGACAGCGAGCACTTCCTTCTCCATGAGGTAACCAAGCATTTTATGGTCTGCATCGAAGCTATCAGCGATTACAGCAGTAGATGCGTGCTTGCGGTGAGCAGTTCCGAAAGCATCGTTGATATAGATGTCAGCATAAGATGCGAGCGTCTGAGCGAATTGCTTCTGACTCTCTTTCATAGCCTTCTTAGCCTCTTCGTATGCGGGGTCAGCCTTATCGATACCTACAGGCTTGCCCTCTTCTTCGGGGTAGAAGCGAAGATTCTCCAGGAGAAGCACGTCGCCAGGGTTCAGAGCGGCTGCAGCCTCTTGTGCCTTGGCACAATCAGGAGCGAATTGTACTTTCACACCTAACTTTTCGCTCACGGCATCTACAATCTGACCAAGAGAGAACTTGGGGTTTACCTTACCCTTAGGTTTGCCCATGTGACTCATAATAATCAGTGCGCCACCATCGGCAAGCACCTTCTTAAGTGTAGGAAGGGCACCACGAATACGCGTGTCGTCCGTAATATTACCGTTTTCGTCGAGAGGCACGTTGAAGTCCACGCGGACAATCACCTTCTTGCCCTTAAAATCACAAGTTTCAATCGTCATAATGAGGTTGGTATTTAAAATTGAATGTTGATTGCTTTCGTTTCAAGCCGTACTTACTTGACCGGTTGAGGGGTGTGCTTGACTGACAACGCCTGCGCTACGGCCGAATGTACGGGGTGAAAGGGGAAATACGCTGACTGTGGGAGTCCCTTCTTGAAGCTTCCTGCCCATCAAAGGTTGGATCGGCCTTGGTATTCTTTCCGAGAGCGGTTACTTTTGCACACGCTACGGCTGAAAAGTCCCTTGGCAAAGCCCACAGAGCGGGTTTTCTCTTTCTGCGTGGCAAATTTACGGAAACGCCTTGAAACAAAAAATTTTTCGTTTCGTTTTTTCCGCACGACAAGGGGCTTTGGGGCGGAACGAACGGCTGGTGCGAAGTAATGGGACGCTTTGCTTTATGAAAGCTGTGTGCTGTGACTCCTGGCAGAAGTTACTTGCCACTCCGGAAGAAGCTACTGAAACTAAGGAGAAGCTAAGGATGTACGGTCGCGGCATGCCGCGACCGTACAACACCT
>OIRD01000117.1_pt1 | contig 28540 bp, 19 predicted proteins | sample 1586051 | NCBI WGS metagenome assembly OIRD01 (sample SAMN02675048, study PRJEB24791) | human gut metagenome, SKBSTL034 | isolation source: stool | host: Homo sapiens | place: USA
CGCCAAACAGTTAAATTAAGCGACTTCGTGTCGCACCCACATATACGCATCAAAAGTGTTCTCCGTCACATACCGGAATATCTTTACTTTGTCATTCTGGTTTCCCTGTCTTAAAATACGTCCTTCCTGCTGTTCCAGATCAGACGGCTTCCACGGACAATCAAGGTGATGGAGGGCAATGAGCCTGTCCTGTACGTTGGTACCAGCACCGAGTTTTGGAGTGGAACCCATCAGGATTCTCACCTGTCCAGCCCGTACCTTTGCAAACAGTTCCGCTTTCTTTGCCTCCGTGTTGTATTCATGGATAAAAGCAATCTCTTCTTTCGGGATTCCCCTGGCAACCAGTTTGTTTCGGACATCATCATATACATTGAAAGTCCCATCCCCTTTTGGAGTAGACAAGTCACAGAAGATCAGCTGTGTTGTCCGATCTGCTTTTCCCTCGTCCCATACCTGAAAAGCATTTTCCACACAGGTATTGACCTTGCTTTTTTCTGCATCCGGAAGGAGTTCATTTAATAGCCTCTGATCCAATGCACATTTTCTTCCGTCATTGGTAATCTTGAGCATGTTGTCCACCGTTGGATTCACAAGACCGGCTCTTACTTCTTCCGCACGTTCCGAAAAGGCACTGACCATTTCCTGCTGTTCTTCACTTGGTTTTAAGACTTCATTGATAAACTCTGCTTCCGGTACAGGAAGATTCAGCATATCCGATGTCTGAATATCCGCAGCTTCCTTAAAAATGGAGATCAGCTCCGGAAGATTGAAAAAACGGGCAAACCGTGTTTTCGCACGATAGCCCGTTCCTTCCGGTGATAATTCGATTGCGGTTACTGTCTCCCCAAACGTTGCCGCCCAGGAATCAAAGTGTCCCATACCCATACGCATGAGTGTGTCATACTGGAGATAACGCATGATAGTGTAAAGCTCGGTCATACTGTTCGATACGGGAGTACCTGTAGCAAAGGTGATCCCTCTGCCGCCGGTCAGTTCATCCATGTACCGGCATTTCATAAACATATCGGAACTTTTTTGTGCATCCGTCTGTGAAATACCTGCTACATTTCTCATCTTTGTATATAGGAAAAGATTTTTGAATGAATGGCTTTCATCCACAAACAGTCTGTCTACACCTAATTGCTCAAAAGTTACTACATCATCCTTTCTGGTCTGGTCATTGAGTTTCTTCATCCTCGCCTGCAGACTCTTCTTTGTTTTTTCCAACTGCTTGATGGTATAATTCTGCCCTGCCTGATGTGCCGCTTATTCAATGGAAAACGTAATATCTGCGATCTGATCTTCCAGCATGGCAATCTGCCGTTCCCTTGAAAGAGGGATTTTCTCAAACTGCGTATGGCCGATGATCACGGCATCATAATCCCCTGTCGCAATACGGGAACAGAACCGTTTTCGGTTTGCCGGCTCAAAGTCTTTCTTCGTTGCCACCAGGATATTTGCTCCCGGATAGAGACGTAGGAAATCACTGCCCCACTGCTCGGTCAGATGGTTTGGAACCACAAAGAGAGATTTCTGGCACAGTCCCAGGCGTTTGGCTTCCATCGAAGCAGCTACCATTTCAAAAGTTTTGCCTGCGCCTACTTCATGTGCCAACAGGGTATTTCCTCCATACAGCACATGGGCAATGGCGCTTTTCTGGTGTTCCCGCAGGGTAATGGCCGGGTTCATGCCGCCAAAAGTGATATGGCTGCCATCATACTCGCGGGGACGGGTAGAGTTCATTTCTTCGTTGTACTGGCGCACCAAAGTCTGGCGGCGCTCCGGGTCTCTCCAGATCCAGTCCCTAAAGGCTTCCCGGATCGCCTGCTGTTTTTGAGCCGCCAGGGTGGTCTCCTTGGCGTTCAGCACGCGGCGCTCTTTTCCGTCTGCGTCCTCTATGGTGTCATAGATGCGGACATCCCGCAGGTTTAAGGAATCCTCCAGAATCTTGTAGGCGTTGGCGCGGCTGGTTCCGTAGGTGGTATAAGCTGCCACATCGTTGTAGGATACAGAAGATTTCCCCTTGATCTGCCATTCAGCGGTAAAGGACGAATAGTTGACCTCGATACTGCGCTGGAGATAAAACGGGGTGTTGAAGGTCTCGTACATAAACTGCTGGATGTACTCCTTGTCAATCCAGGTAGCGCCCAGACGCACCTCGATCTCCGACGCATCCAGGTCTTTGGGCTGGGCGGCGGTAAGAGCTTCCACATTGACTGCAAAAGAAGGGTCCTGCTGTGCCGCCCGCTGCGCCTGACGCAGTTTGCGGCGTACATTGCCGGAAAGGTATTCATCAGCAGTCACATAATGGGGTGTGCTGTCTTTCTCCAACTGTCCCGGTACACGGAAGATCACGCCTTGCAGTTCTCCGGCCAGTTCTTCTTTTGTTTTTCCGGTAAGCTGGCTCATATAGCCCATATCTACGCAGGCTTTTTCCGAGATGGACACCGCCAGTGCTTCGCTTGCCGTATCCACCACAGCCACCGCCTGATGGGGCTTGATGGTCCGTTTGGTGAACATATCCGCCTTGCGCTCCAGCTTTCCGTCCTCGTCAATAACTTCCAGCGCACAGAGCAGGTAATAGGAAGAATCGTCTGCATAGGCCAGGCGGTTTGCACGGTCATTGATGAGACCGTATTTGGCAGAAAAGCTGTCATAGAGCCGGTTTAGTTCCGCCTGTTTTTGGGTAATGGTGCTGTCTGGAACCGCTGCATCCATCTGAAGGTCGATCAGTTCCTGCACACAATCACGCAGTCCCACAAGACCTTTTACGCGGGCTTCTGCGGTGGCGTTGAGATCAGGGCGCACCATGCGGCTGTTTTCCCGGTAGTACACCTGCCCGTCTACAATGGCATAGGAATAGTTCTTTACATTAGGATCGGCAGGAATGGAGGTGTCAATGGCTTCGCCTTCGCCCAGCTCCGGCAGCTCTGCCTCCTGATAAGTGCCATGAATATACTTCACCGCATCATGCAGCTGGTCGGAAAGCTCCAGTCCCTCGATAGGGTTCACGGTGTAGTCCATACCATGAGCAGTGCTTACCGGCTCCTGTCTGCCCAGCACCATTTCCGGGTGGTCGATAAAATACCGGTTGATGGCAAACCCATCCTCCGTTTGTCCGGTCTGAGTCCATTCCGGCACGATGTCCAGCGGGCGGTCCCGCTTTTGGAGGAAGATGATGTCCGATACCACCTCGGCACCGGCATTCTTTTTGAACGCGTCATTAGGCAGACGGATAGCTCCCAGCAGCTCGGCACGCTGGGCAAGATAGCGGCGCACGGTGGAATCCTTGGCGTCCATGGTATAGCGGGAGGTCACAAAAGCTACCACACCACCGGGACGCACCTGGTCCAGTGCTTTGGCGAAAAAGTAGTTGTGAATACTGAAATTCAGCTTGTTGTAGGCTTTGTCATTGACCTGATACTGACCGAAAGGTACATTGCCGATGGCAAGGTCAAAGAAGTCACGCCTGTCGGTGGTCTCAAAGCCGCCTACTGTGATGTCCGCCTTGGGATAGAGCTGCTTTGCGATGCGCCCGGAAACCGGGTCCAGCTCCACGCCGTACAGACGGCTGTTTCTCATTTCCTCCGGCAGCATACCGAAGAAATTGCCCACACCCATAGATGGCTCCAGAATATTTCCGGTCTCAAATCCCATACGGTCCACCGCTTCATAGATGGCCTGAATGACCGTAGGGCTGGTGTAATGGGCGTTGAGGGTGGAGCTTCTGGCGGCGGCATATTCCTCCGGGGTCAGCAGCTCTTTCAGCTGGGCATACTCTGAAGCCCATGCCGGTTTTTCCGGGTCAAAGGCGTCGGCAAGACCGCCCCAGCCCACATAGCGGGATAGGACTTCCTGCTGTTCCGGGCTTGCCTGCTGTCCGGCAGCTTCCAGCTCTTTCAGCAAACGAATGGCATTGATATTTGCCTGGAACTTGGCTTTCGGACCGCCTTCACCCAAATGCTCATCGGTAATGCGGAAGTTTTTTGCATTGCGGCGCAGGTTAGCCTTGTATTCCTCATAGGAGGCTTCCTCGGCAGCTTTGGCATTGGAGAAGGTCTGCCACTGGCCATTGACCTGAATGGAAACCGGGTGTTCGTCCAGCACTTCCTCAAAGGTTTTCTCCGACTCTGTCACAGGCGCTGGTGGCTCCGGCTCCTCGATATGCAGTCGTTCCACCACCACATCATAAGGCAGATTGTTCTTATCGCCCGGATAGACGGCCACGGTCTCGGAATGGAAGGTCGGGGATTCGACAGCCGGTTCGGGGCGTTCCTGTCCAAAGCCATCCAGCTGACGGGCATACATCCCGCGCAGCAAAGGCGCAACCTCATCCCAGCGGAAATACAGCACAGCCAGACGCTTTTCCTCTGCGTCCAGGACTTCCAGCTCCATGCCCTGTGCCGTGGTACGGTAATCGGCAATATCGCCGGTCTCCAGATTCAGTGTCTCGATCTCACCGGAATAGGCTCTGCTCAGCCAGTAGGCGATCTCGCTGTTGCTCCTGCCGGATTGCAGCAGCGTGGAAACCTGTTTTTTATCTGCTTCATCCATAAGTCCATGGGTCAATACATCCCGCAGGTCCTGATCTGCCTTGTCCGGGTCAATAGGAAGAAACTCGGTATAGTAAGCATTGCGGCGGTCTGCCCGAAGCAGCTGCTCGAACTGTTCTTTGCGCTCTGCCCGGTAGATGGGATATACCATCCCGGTGGGCAGAAGCTGTACGGTGTCCTCCCGCAGCTCGGTGATCTGATAGGCGTCATCCTCGATATACACGGTATCGCCCACGGCATAGACCGGGGCGGCTGGGTCATAGGAGGTTCTTTGCGGAATTGGGCGGCGAACTGCGTCATATTCCTCATCGGAAATGGAAACTTCGGAAGTCTGCTCTGTCTCGGCATCTGCGATCTGCTCTGCATCTGACATCACCTGTTGGATAAACGGGTCATTGTCCAGTTTTTCCGGGTCTGCCACCTGTCCGTTGACGATCCCTCTTTCCTCCAGAGCTTCCCGGATGGCGATGGGGTCGATATTGTCAAAACGGTCCTGTTCTTCTTCGGTATAGAACCGGTCCTCCTGAATGAGCTGGGCGATTCGGCGCTGTACCTTCGGCCAGGGCAGCTGCGTTTCCTCCGGGCTTCCGGCACGGACAACGAACAGGCTGTTGCTGTTACTGCCGCCGTATTCCTGAGCCAGCCATGCGGCGGTATCTTTTTCTCTTTCATGGTCTTTCATATAGCGGACAACAGCGTGTTTACTCTCGATATTGCCGTTCCATGCACAAAGGGCAGTATCAATATCTTCCTGAGAAAGAGGGCGCAGAAGCTCATGGAGCTTTGGATAGGTCTCGTCGATCACTTCCCGGTGTAAACGCTGACGGAACTCCGGCACATCCGAATAGAGTCGGATCAGCTCCATATCCTTAGAACCAAGAACCGCACGGCGCACAGCGGCATTGCCCTCGATGACAGCATTTTCACGGTCGGAATGACCGCAGGCATTTCGATATGCCACATCCTCAGATATGGCGGCAGTCACCACAGGCTTATACTGCTCAAACTGCTCCCGAAGGGTAGGCTTTGGCGTTTCTTCCTCTATCTCCGGCTGCTGGGCTTGAATGGCATCTTCTTCTGCCAGTTCCTTTTCAGCCTGGATTTTGTCATACTGCGCCTGTTCCTGTTCGGTAAGATAGCGGTCTTTCTGGACAAGTGAGGTAATGCGCTTGGCAACCTTTTCCCAGTTCAAGTGAACATCCGGGCAGTCCTGCTTTTTATAGTGCAGTCCTTTCCCATCGTGATCTTCGCCGCTGTGTGTTGCGCCGGACAGGGCATGAGAGCGTCCGCCAATGCCATACTCGTCTTTAAGGAATCTCACTTTTTCCTTATCCGTATGGTTTTCCATGAAGAACGCATAGATACGGCCTTTTCCTCCGGCAAAACTGCTGCCGCCGGTCATGGCGGTGTCGATCTCATCCTCGGTAATAAAGTGCTGGACGGTTGGCACTTGGGAAAGGTCCGAAGAAAAAGTCCTGCGGGGCAGGTCAAGGTCTTTCAGGTTCTCCCAGATTTCCCTTGGCCTATGGTAATGAAAGCGCAACAGGTCACGGTCCTGCTGATAGGCAGTCCAGAAGGCGGCGTATTCTTCCTTGAGGGTCTGGCGGAAAGCCGGGTCACTCAGCTGCTCCGTCAGGCGGCGGGTCTCCTCCGGGAAACCATTGCCTTTGATCTCTGACAGGCAGGACAAATATCCGGCTTCTCTGGCACCCTCACTGAGATCGTGATACAGATACCAGAGCTTTTCTGCAAGGAGGGAGCGTTCATAGCCTGCCGCTTCTGCAAGCTCCACATTGGAGGCAAACTGACCACTTTCCAAAAGCTCCCCGATACGCTCTGCGGCGCTCTCCCAGGAAATGACCTGGGCAGACCTGTCATAACGGACAGACTTCCCGTGGGAAAGATGGATACCATCCTCGGCATACCATGCGCTCACACTGCCAAGGCCATTGCCGCCGTGGTACAGCGTTTTCAGTATCTCGGCAATCTCAGCGGTGGTTTTCTGCTTTTCAAAGGCTGCAACCACACGCTCCCTTTGACGGTCTGTATTGCCGCCCAAACGCAGCACATGGTCGATGTCATTTTGGGCAAAAGAAAAAGCAGAGGATGTATGCGCTACATTCTCTGCTTCATCTATGGATTGGATCTGCTCCGCTTCGGAGAGGAACAGGTTTAGGGTCAGCTGTTGATAAGCTCCGCCATCAGGATCTCCTCTGCCTGGGCTTTGCAGGTGTTCATCAGCCCCACCCACTTCATGGGATCGCTGGCTTTCAGTTCCTCGGTGGCTCCCGCTTCCTTCGCCAGCTGGGGCATCATCTGTTCCAGTCTGCTCTGGGCGGTCTCGTCGATCTCGATGAGGTGCGGATACAGCTTCTCGCTCAGCAACATCTGGTTGTAGAGGATGGGACGGTGTTCTTTCAGGTAGGTTTTCCTCATCCTGCCGTACTTGCCCAGGGGTTTCTCCGGCTGCTGGCTCAGCTTCAGGTCGGGAATCAGATAGTCTCCGTTCTGGATATAGGTCATGGGATTGTTCATCTTGTTTGCTCCTTTCTTGGTTGGCTTCGCGCTCTGCATTTCGGACGGTAACGCCGATCTGCCGCAGCACCTGCTGGTTGATCTGGCTGACCGCTGTTCCCAGCGCCCCGATGGTGGACGGGGTGTTGAAATCAAAGATCGCCATGAAATCTTCGTGGTCGAAGTAGCGTTCCGGCTCCAGTCCACAGCGGGACATCAAAGCGTAAGTGATGCTGACGGTGGCGGCTGCCTTAAACTGCACTCCGATGTTATACTCATCATATTCCTCCAAAAAGGAACCGTCAACGATATAGAAGAAGTCCTGCTGATGCTCCGTCCAGTATTCCTCGGCCAGTTTTCCGGCTACCTCCGTGAGCTGTCCGGCAAGGTCATCACCGGAAACATCATAGGTGCGCTCCAGCATGGCCTGCACGGAATCCAGATGGCGCTCCTCCAACTGCCACAGCCAGGGAGTGCGGGAATGTTCACGGGTTCCGGTGTCGGAAATGTCAAAGACATAACGCAGGCGAGGTCTGTCCCCGGAATCATCCACCAGAGCGATTCCCTTGGAACCGCGCCTTACATAACGTCCCATCTTTTCATTCCACAAATCGTACTCCGCACAGGCGGTGGCGTCCGGTCGCTGGGCATAGATCATCAGCTGCTCATGGAATGGGTACTTGTAAAGGCGGGAAGCAGTAGTGAGAAACCCTGCCCATTCCTGCCAGCTCCCCGTGAGCTGTGTTGCCACCTTGTCCGCCATCTGTGCATATAGTTCAGCTTTGGTTGGCATAGTGTTCTGTCCTCCTTTCAGTTTTGGGGTAAAAAGGCGGGGTGGCAGATCGCCACCCCATCCCTGCGGTTATGTTGTTTACTGGTCAAAATCCGGGTACAGCTCCAGTTCGGCAAACTCGGCATCACTCATGGCCTGGAGCTTGCCCAGTGCGCTGTCTGTCAACTCCCGCAGCTCGGTTTCCTCCGGCGAAAGCTCGCCGCGCATCTCACGCAGACTGTCAATCAGCCCGGTGCGGCTGCCGGTATTGTAAATGCACATCAGGTTCATTTCCTCAAAAGTAAAGTTTCCCATATCAAATCTCCCTTTCCGCACTCTTTTTGGGTGCTGTCTTTTTGTGTTCTGCCTTGGGCTGGCTTTTCAGCTGCTCCATGACGGACTTTTTCTTTTCCCGTTCCTCCCGATGGGCAGCGGCAGCCAGATCCATCAGGGAAATGGGCTGACCGCTTCGGGCCTGCTGTTCCAGCTCTGCCACCGTAGGCTCTTTTGCGCCATTGTTGATGATACCGTCGATCATGCCGTAATCGTCCTCCACGGCCATCTCTGCATTTTTCAGCGGATTTTCCGGCAGGAATCCGGGGATCTGGGTAAAACCAACACTGTCACAGTAATGACAGGATACCTTACCGTCCTGTCTGATCGCAACGATGTCGCTGACGCTCATGGAGGGACTGTGAAAGTCCACGGGCTTTTCCAGATTGAATTGCTGATAGAGTTTTTCCAGCTGCTCCGGCACAGTGCCAGACTCCCTCAGAGGAGCTGTGTAAATGAGGTCATAATTGCTGCGGTCTATGGAAATGTCGTGGGACTTTAACCAATCCAGATTCATAAAGCGCACATTCTGCGGATCGTCACGACTTACCTGATAGATGGCAAAGCAATCTCTGTTCTGAGAGAGAAATGCCTGTTCGCGTTCCTGCTGATGTTCCTGACGCTCCATGACCTTTTCGTGGAACTGAGGGCTTTTCTCCCATTCCTCACGGTCCACACCGAAAAGGCCTCCATGATCCATGATTTCCTGCGAGTCAAATACCATACTCTCCGTATTGTCCTCATGCAGCACATAGACAGTCAAACCAGCGGCATCCAGTTCCAGCGCCCGTTCTCTGGTGACAGGGAGCATCCCATCATAGAAGTAGCCGTATTCCTGCATATCCGGTGTGGAGACCTGCTCATCAGGCATGGGGTATTCATCCAGCGCCTGCTCTTGTGCTTCCGGCAGCTGAGAAGAAGCAGCCATCTGACTGGCCTCTGCCTGCATCTGCTGGTAGGCAGCTTCCTGCAAGGTCTCAATCATGGACAACGGTGCGTATTTTACCGAGTCTCTGCCCAAATCGTTGTCATCACAAATCTGGAGAACTGCCTTCATGCGGGAAAGCTCCGGCATATCCAGCTGACCACCATCCAGCTCTTTCATGGACGCAGCATCGTAAAGAGTGTAGTCCCATCCGCTGTCACAGGGCTGGATATGAAGATAGGTGGCATCGTCAATCAGAAACAAAGCCTCCTGCTGGTTGGCGTCCGCCCCCAGCACTTCCATTTCCGGCATGGCCGCAGCCAGTTCCTTTACCGCTTTCTGTACCAGCGGATTGTCACGGTAATAGTCGATTGCCTGGATGGTGTCCAGGTCAATGGTCTGCCCGGTCAAAATCGGAAACGGTCCTTCATAGTCGCTTCCGTCTTTCAGCTCAAAACCAATTCCTTTGATCCCGTTCATTCGTTCTGCCGGAATCTCCTGATAAATGCGGATTGCTTCCTCCAAAGACAGGTTATCGTGGTATTCTCCGAGGTTTGGAAATTCCATGCACTCTGCTACATAGTAGGTCAGATCGCCGGTCTGCTGTCTATCAGATACCTTAGCGGCATCTTCTGGCTGCTCTATCGGGGCGGGTTCCGGCTCTACCTTTGCATGAGGGTCGATTCCGCGCTCTTTGCAGATTTCCTTATAGTGGCGCTCAATGTCAGAGATCAAAGTGCCGGAGGTCTTATTGATGGTCTCCAAACTGGCTCTCAGCTCTTTCAGTTCCTTGCCCTGACTCCAGCTTGCAATATAGCCGAAGCTGTTTTCTCCGGTCTCAATGCCAAAATATTTGCAGACCGCATAGGAGATGCTTTCAGCCTCCACTTCCTCCGTGTGGCGGTCTTTCCTCTGTTCTTGCAAAAACTGGGTGAGGGTAGAAAAGCCGCCAACAAAATTCAGCCCTTCTTCCTCGGTCAGCATCAGGCGTCCATCTTCCGCCAGCTCCAGCGGCTCTGTCAGCAGAACGGAACCTGCATGGTTTACAACCACTTGTTCTTCTACACAGACCGGCTCTCCGGGGTCGTAGTCAGAACCGCGCAGGTCATAGCAATAAACGCCCTCCGGCAGATTATCACGGACAATCCGCCCATTGGAGAACAGACCGGGTTTATCAAACAGCTCGATCTCCTGATATTGCTCGTCATTGGCAATCTGAATCTTTTTCTGATTGTGGAGCTTGCTGTGGGCAATCTCATGAACCGTGGCCGAAACCGTCTGCACCTCACTCATGCCCTGACGAATGGCGATTTTCTGATGATCGGCAGAAAAATAGCCGTCCGTATCGGCGGCCATTGCTTCAAAAGTGATCGGCACCGGCGCACTGCGGCGCAGAGCCTCCATGAATACCTCATAATTTGGCACATTGCCGGAAAGGGAGGAAGCAAGCTCCGGCAAAGGTTTCCCGTCGGTCTGGCTCACATCAAAGACCTTGACCGGGCGAAACATGGGGATCTCGATTTCTTTTTCCTCTGTGATGATCTTTCCGTCTTTATCCAGAATCGGAGCCTTGGTATCCGGGTCCAGCTTCTGCTCCTCGATTTTCTTCTTATACGGTGTGGGGGCGATGATGGTAATGCCATGCTCGCCCTTTTTTACATGACGCTCAAACTGGTCTTTCCACTTATTGTATCCGGCTACCAATGTAGCGTCCGGCTTCTGCATATAGATGAGCATGGTGTTGTTTACCGAATAGCGGTGGAAGCGGGACATGACGGACAGATAGCGCATATACTTTTCACTCTCAAACAGTTCTTTGATGCCCTGCTCGATGCCATCTGTGATTTCCCTTAGCCGTTCTCGGTTGGTGGGTTTGTTCTCAGCCATGATTTTCAATCTCCTTTCCAAGTGTGTGATTTCTGCTGTGTGTTCTGCAATCCATGCCTTTTGTTCTTCTTCACTTTCATAAAGAAAAAGGTCCAGCAGGTACTCTACATAGGTTTTCTTCTGGATTGCTTCCACAAAGCGGGGGTGCGGTTCTTCCTCCGGTGTCCGGGGAGAATGGTCAATCCCCCATTTTTTCAGCAGATGGTAGTAATCGGACAGTACGCGATAACACCGCTGCCGATCCTCACGAAACTGCTGTGCCTCGGTTTTCTGCCGGACATATCTCCTGCGGGGAGGGGCCTGACTGTCATAGATCAGGCCAAAGTCCTGTGCCAGTTTCTCCGCCGCTTCTTTTGAGGAGAGGTCAAAGAGCTTTGCGGTAAAGTCGATCACATCCCCATCTTCACCGCAGCCAAAGCAGTGGAACCGCTGGTCTACCTTCATGCTGGGGTTCTTATCATCGTGAAAGGGACAGCAGGCCATGCCATTTCGTTTGACCTCGATCCCATAAAACGCTGCCGCATCTCTGGTGCTGACCGACTGCTTGACTGCTTCAAATACATTCTCTGCCATGTGCCTTTAACTGCCGGACTTTCGCATAGGAGGCTGGTATCCGGCGGCTTTCGCACGCTCACTGGCGGCTTTGCGGCGTTCTGCGCTATATGGCTCCCGGACTGATACACACCGCTTGGGGACGGTAAAGTTATGGGCGTCCTTTCGGGTGATCTGGTCGGGGTGCTTTTTTGCCAGCAGTTCCAGCTTCTCCATCAGACGGGGATCGTGGGTGTAGACCTCAGCCATTGGTTCTGCCTGGTTATAGAGGAGAATGGTTTCCCGTTCCACTAAAGAGAGCTTCATCGGCTGCCTCCTTTCCGCTGGTCAAATTCCAGCTTGAAGTTGGCATACTGTCCATCGTCCTCCAAAACCACAGTGGCATCGTAGGTCTTGCCGGTTTTCTCCGAATATAGCCCCGTCACACGGACACGGCCATCGTTCAGCAGTGCAGACACCACAGCCTTGGTCGGCTGTTTTTTCTTGGCAGCCCACCATTTGTTGTTTTTCCAGATTGCAAATTTGCAAGAATCATTCTGACAGAAGAAGCCTTTTTGCAGTTCTGCAACTTCACCGCCGCAGCGAGGGCATTTGCCCACCACCTCACGGGGCGGAGTGAACAGGTACTCAGTTCCCTTGATGACCTGATAAGTTCCCACCAGGTCTTTCAGCATGGTGCTGATCCCGTCCAAAAACTCCTCTGGGGCAAGCTGCCCGCGCTCGATCTCGCCCAGTCGGTACTCCCACTCGGCAGTCAGAAGCGGCGATTGCAGTTGTTCCGGCAGAACGGTGATCAGGGAAACTGCATCGTGGGAAGGGAGAAGCTGCACCGTTTTCCTGCTCTTTTTTCGTTCCAGAAAACCGGCAGATACCAGCTTTTCCAAAATACCGGCACGGGTGGCCGGTGTCCCCAGACCTTTTCGCTCGGCATCCTCCGGCATATCCTCTTTTCCGGCAGTCTCCATCGCGGACAATAGGGTGTCCTCCGTAAAGTGCTGAGGCGGACTGCTTTTGCCTTCTTTGACGATTGCCGCAGCAACCGAAAGGGTCTGTCCTTCGGTCAGCTCCGGCAGGGCTTTCTCTGCGCCCTCTTTTTTCGGCTCTGCATCCTTCGTTTTGGCACGGTAAGCGTCCTCCAGTGCTTTCCATCCGGGGTGCCTCACCGTTTTTCCTTTGGCGGTAAATTCCCCACCGGCACACGCTGCAATCACAACGGTTTCCGAATAGATATGGGGATGAGCCACGGCGCACAGCAGACGCAGGGCCACCAGCTCCAGCACTGCTTTTTCTCCCGCAGGAAGGGCAGAAAGGTCTGCATCCTTGAGATTTCTGGTAGGGATTACTGCGTGGTGGTCGGTTACTTTCTTATCGTTGATGACCGTCTGCGGATCACAGGTAATGGCGATCCCTTTGCGAAACGGCATAGCATTGGCAACCAGATTCACCAGCACCGGCAGGCTGTCTGCCATATCACTGGTCAGATAGCGGCTGTCAGTACGGGGATAGGTGCAGAGCTTCTTTTCATACAGGCTTTGCAGATAGTCCAGGGTCTGCTGGGCTGTAAATCCAAGCAGGCGGTTGGCATCTCTTTGCAGAGTAGTCAGGTCATAGAGGGCAGGCGGCTTTTCGGACTTTTCCTTGCACTCCACCTTTTTGATTGTGACAGCTGCACCCTGGCAGGCTTCTTTCAGCTGCTCTGCGCTTGCTCGGTCACTCATGCGCTCCCCGGATACGGTAAGACCGGGCAGCTCCAGCGCCACGGTATAAAAGGGAACCGGCTTAAAGGTGTCGATCTCAGCTTCTCGCTGGACAATGAGTGCCAGCGTTGGGGACATCACGCGCCCGATGTTGAGGGTGCGGTGGTACAGCACGGAAAAAAGCCTTGTGGCATTGATCCCCACCAGCCAGTCGGCCTTGGCACGGCAGAGAGCAGCATCCCGAAGTCCATCATAATCTACACCTGGGCGCAGGTTTGCAAAGCCCTCCCTTATGGCGGAGTCCTCCATCGAAGAAATCCAGAGCCTTTTCATCGGCTTTTGGCAGCCTGCCAGCTCATAGACGCTGCGGAAGATCAGCTCGCCCTCGCGTCCGGCATCACAGGCATTTACCACCTCCGTCACATCCGGGGCATTCATCAGCTTTTTGAGAATATCAAACTGCTTTTTCTTATCCTTTCCCACCACCATCTGCCAATGCTCCGGCAGGATAGGCAGGTCATCATATCGCCACTTGGCATACTTGGGGTCATAGCTGTCTGCATCCGCAAGACCGGCCAGATGGCCCACGCACCAGCTGACACGCCAGCCGTTACCCTCCAGATACCCGTCCTTACGGGCGGTTGCACCAATCACCGCCGACAGACTTTGTGCAACCGATGGTTTTTCAGCAATCACCAGCTTCATAATCTTCAACCTCCCATTCATTCTGCCAATTATCAGACAGTTTTTTTGCAATGCTGTGTTCTGAGGCAAGTGTAATGTCATAGCCAAAGCGATAATCATATCGGTACAACCTGCCAATCAAATCATTGATTATGATATTGCAGGCCATAATCACACGCTCTTTATCCACCTGCATCAGTTGATAGCGTTGATAATTGTTGTAATATTCTCGATGTCTGTGGGTTCTGCTGACCGTATCTTCCATCAGACAATCTATGGCATCTTTTTCACCATCTTCTTTGCTGCCCTGTGTATAAGACAACAGTTCCTTAACCATGGGAAAACTTTGTTCATCTACCGTTGCTTCTTCGCTCAAAAAACCGATATAAGCTTTTAGTAACAGGCTAACTGCTGTTTTTTCAGCTTCAGATAAAGCGTTCATGGTCTCCGCTGCATCAGGCAACAGTTCCTTTTCCACAAATTCATCTATCTCACCAGAATAAAGCATTCGGATTGAGTCCACACATAAAGAGCGTTTTTGGGGTGCGGTCTCAATTTCAAAATCATAAAGATCCAAGTCATCGTCCTTCTTTGACTTTTTTTGAACTTTGCTGATAGCAGTGAAAAGAATGTCTCCTCCAAAGTAAATTCCGAAGGCGACCAGATCAAAAATAATCAGAAAGTGTAATAACCAGTTCCAGGTGTTCATTGTGAGGTCCTCCTTTCTTTGACCATGTGCTGATTTTGGGTGTGGATTTACAGTAAGAGAGTGAGTAGAGCAGCAGAGGACAGGAATTTCTCCCTGTCCTCTGTCCCTTATCCCGCAATGATTTGAAATATGCTACGCTCAAACGGTTCAATCTGTTCTATCACTTTCCTCATTAGGGTCAGAACCCTCAAAACCATCCTCAAGGACTTCCTCATCTTCGGTTTCCCATTCCTCGGAATCTTCCTCGCCATAATCATAATCGTCCAGACTGTCATTGCCCTTGGTCTTAGGCTTATTCTTAACGAGCTTCAAGTAGGCAAATACGCCACCGCCGCCCAGCAGAGCCAGCAGAAGGATCAGGGCAGCCGGGTTCAGTCCGGCAGGCTTCTCTTTTTCCGGCTCCGGTGTTTCTGCCGGAGGTTCCGGTGCTTTTCCCGTACATTTACTCTTATCAGTTACACAGACCGGGCAGGCCGTATTAACTGCCCCTGCTTCACATTTCTTCGTGCAGCTGCACACAGCTGGCGGCTCCTCTTTTGCTTTTCCATCTTCCATCAGTGCCATCAAATCCGCTTCATCCACCTGGTTCAGAAAGTGAACAGCAGTCTTTTTATCCTCATTGGCCCTGTCGATCAGGATATAAAAATAGTTGCCTGCCTTGGTGGTAACGGTAATGAGCTGCTTGTTGCCACCAAAATCATCCACCAGAGCGGCGTTGCCATCCGGGGTCAGCGGAGGTGCTTTTTCCGTTTCTTCCACCACCACATTGCTGTCATTGGTGGTATCCTCTGCCGGGGGCGGCGCTGCGCCCTGGGCAAAAGCGGGAACAGTAAAGCCCGATGCCAGCACCAGCGTCAGGCAAAGGGCGGAAAGTGTTCGGAGCAATCGTTTATTCCTCATAGCTGTTTTCCTCCTGTTCGTTATTGTCATCAGCCAAACTGCCGGGAACTGTGCCACCGGACAGCATGGCGCTCAACTGGGTCGGTGTCATACGCAGGGCGCGCACCATCTGGACGATCTCCAGATTTTCTGCCTCGGTTTTCTGTGCTTCCAGCGCCTTGAGCTTTTCCTGATACTCTGCGATCTTCTCGCGGACCTTTGTAATCTCCTGGTCAATGCGTTCAATTTTGTTCTTTGCCATCGTCTATCACTCCTTCTAAAAAATCTCTGTTACCAGTTCATCAGGCCGTAGCCCTTGATACTCTGATAATTCAGGTCATAACTTTTGATCTTGCAGGCATCGCCGGAATTTCCCTCCACGGTATAAACACGGCTGCCATCGGTGCCGACAACAATTCCCACATGGTCTGCGGAACCATCCAGATCCCAATCGAAGAAAATGGCATCACCGGGGGCGATGTTTTCATATCCTCGTGCGCCCCACTGTCCATGAGACTGGAACCACGGAACACCCTGAGACTGACAACCAGCAAAGCGTGGTTCCGTTCGACCGGATTGACCATAGCACCATGATACAAAGCAGGCACACCATTCCACACGGGAGTCAAAGCCGTACCAGCTCCAATAAGGTTGTCCTCCCACATTGCCCACCTGACTTTTCGCCAGTTCCACCAGCTGCGGATTGCCGGGGCGGGAGCCATTGATAAATTCAACACCAGTCAAATCTTCAGAAACACCTGTATCGGGAGAACCGCCACCAAACAACAGCGGCTTATTGCCCATAGTCTGTCGGTAGACCTGGTACATCTCCATCTGCTCCGGAGTCAGTAGTTCTGGCGCAAGAGAGGCAATGGAACGGCTTGTTAAAGTTACATGGAGAATACGATATTCATATTCATGCTCATCCCCATCTTCGTCAGTGTAAGTGCGAATCTGAATTTCTTCTCTCAGCGTGAGCTGATACTGTGCATCAAACACACGCTCCAGCTCTGCCTGTGCGCTGTGGCGTGTATAGCCTTGCAAGACAGCAGAGAGAACTGCCGCCAGCTCATGGGGGTCATGGCCAATCATATCCAGGTTATAGCGATACTCGTCATACCCTGGGTGGCTGCTTTCGATGTTGTCGATTTTCTCCTGCAACCGAGCTTCTCTGTCTGCATAATCTGCCTCCACCGCCAGCATTTCCGGGTCATCCGATGGATAGGTAGTGCCGGAAATTACAGAACCAATACTCTGTGCCATCATAGAGCAGGAGGACATGGTATTCATCAGCATACAGGCGATGAGGAAAAAAACCCCTGCCATCAGGAAGCCCTTCTTGTGGCGCATGACGAATGCCCCTGCCTGCTGTGCCTTTTCTTTTACCGTCCTTGCGGCTTTTCCGGTTTTGGACGCAGCCTGGGCGGTATTTCCGGCAGTCTGACCGGCGTGTTTGGCGGCAGCATACTGCTTTTTGATGGCCTGCTTTTGCTGCCAGCGGGAAAGAGGGTTGCTGGCAAACTGGGGATTTTCCTGCAAAGATTTCTGGTACAGAACATTTACATTTGCCTTTTCCAGTTGGCGCTCTGCCTGTGCTGCTTTGCGGTACGGCTTCAGCTTGTGGCTGCGATAGCCCTCCCGCACCAGATAAGCGCCGGTCTCCACCGCCTCCTCGGACTTGTGGGCGCTTTCCACGCCCACATTGTCCTGTTCTGTTTCCCGGATCTCTTTGTGAAACTTGCCCGCGACCAGATGGACGGGAGCTTCCTTAACCCCTTGAGAAAGTTTGGAAGGTGGTTTTTTCTTGTCCTCAAAGGTCAGCTTCGAGGTCTTTTTTCCGGTATCCGGGTCAATGACCGTCTGCCTGACCTTTTTCTTTGGGATATTGGCCTGCGCCTTATCTGCTCTGGCCGCAGCTTTCTCCGCTTTACGGATCGGCTTTTCCAGTGCAGGATCAGACCGTTCCTCATCAGTAAAGCGCAGGCGCGGCTCTTTATTCAAACCAATCACCCATTAGGATAGCATCCATCATGTGGTGCAGCTCCACATAGAGGGCCAAACCTTCCGGATCATATAGCGGATGCACGGTGAGATACGCATGGACTTGCGCCAGAATCCCAGAGAGCATTGTGATAGGTCTGCACCCTACAATGGTTGCTGCACCAGGGGCACACATCATATTTGCCCAAATCGAAAAGAGACGGGCAAGACCAATTTCGCCATCCTCATTCAAGGTTTTGAGTTCTTTGTCAGCGGTACGACACTCAACAACAGCGGAGGCCATTACCGGAAGCAACATGAATTCGTGAGCCTCCAATGCCTCACGGAAAAAAATCATGGTATCAAGTTCGCAAATATTCTGTTTCATAGTTATTCATCCTCCTTTTTCAGTTCCTGGGGTTTGGTGGTCATAATGCGGTAAAGCTCAGTATTCTTCGGGAAGTGGTCAACGAAGGGCAGGATGGTGGAGCCATAGAACAGCAGGCCCTCGCCCTCACCGGAGTGGGTCACATAGCTAAGCTGGTGCGTGGAAATGCCCAGCTGCTTGGCGAGAATCTGACGGTCTCCGCCTGCCTGGTTGAGCATATACACGAAGTCGGAGTTTTCAAAGATGTTCTCTACCTCGCGGCTGCTCAAAAGGTCTTTGACATTCTGGGTGATACCTGTCGGAATACCGCCCCATTTGCGGAATCGCTTCCAGATTTCCACCGTATAAGCGGCGGTCTGCTCCTCCTTCAAAAGCAGGTGCATCTCGTCGATGTAATAACGGGTGGACTTGTGGGCAGCGCGGTTAATGGTAACGCGGTTCCACACCTGATCCTGGACCACCAACATACCGATTTTCTTGAGTTGCTTGCCCAGCTCCTTAATGTCATAGCAGACAATGCGGTTATTGATGTCCACATTGCTCTGGTGATTGAACACATTGAGGGAGCCGGTTACATAGATTTCAAGGGCCGTGGCGATATACTGGGCTTCCTTTTCCTCCTGTGAACGGAGCAGGTTATATAGATCCTCCAGTATGGGCATATTCTCCGGGCGCGGGTCATTGAGGTAGGTCTGATAGACCAGACGCACACAGCGGTCGATGATGGTTTTCTGCACCGGCTGCAAGCCCTCCTTACCGCCCACGATCAGCTCACACAAGCTGAGGATAAAGTCAGACTTGAGGGACAGCGGGCTTTCATCATCCGAATAGTCCAGGTTCAGATCCATCGGATTGATGTAGTTGGTTGAGGTAGGCGAGATCTTGATGACCTGCCCATGCAGACGCTCCACCAGAGGTGCGTACTCCGCTTCCGGGTCACAGATAATGACATCATCACTGGTAAGCAAAAAGCAGTTGGCGATTTCTCGTTTTGCGCTGAAGGACTTACCGGAACCCGGCGTACCCAAAATCAAGCCGTTGGGGTTTTTCAGCAGCTTTCTATCCACCATGATGAGGTTGTTGGACAGGGCATTGATGCCGTAGTACAGGGCTTCCTTGCCGTTCTGGAATAATTCCTGTGTGGTGAATGGTACAAAGATAGCCGTAGAACTGGTGGTCAGCCCTCGCTGAATCTCGATCTGATTGAGTCCCAGGGGCAGACAGCTCATCAGCCCTTCTTCCTGCTGGAAGTCCAGTCTGGTCAGCTGGCAGTTATACTTCTGGGCAATAGAGCCTGCCTGAAAGATGTTGTTGCCAAGCTGACGGGGGGTGTCCGCTGTGTTCAGCACCAAAAAGGAGACCAGGAACATTCTCTCGTTTCGGCTCTGCAAATCCTGCAACAGCTTTTTCGCTTCGCTGCCGTAGGTGGCAAGGTCAGAAGGAATGATGTCCATGTCGTATCCGGCGCGGACTGCTTTTTTCTGTTCCTCAATCTTACTGCGGTCCAGATCGGTAATCTTACGCTTTACCGTTTTGATGGCTTTCACCTGATCCACCGACTGAATGTGCATACTCACAATGAGCGAGCTTTCCATATCCAGAAAATCAGCCAGCAGACGGTCATTCAGCTCCGGTGCAAGGATCTGCAAAAAAGAAACAGCCCCGTATTTCTTGCCCATACGGAACTGCTTGCCGGTGCGGAACTCAAAGGAGCTTGGTGCAATAAAATCCTTTGTGGACAGACCGGAAGGAGCCAGCCAGTCCCATTCAAACTGAAACGGGAGCTGTTCATCCATGTGGAATACCGCATGAAGCTGAGAAAGCCTTTCTTTACCGTCCAGCGTTCTGGCAGCTACACCAAGACGCTTGAAGTTATTAAGTATATCGGTCTCAATACGCTCCAGACGGGGCTTGGCGGCTTTGATGCTGTCAGCGTCGATACCAAAGGTCAGGTATTTGGTCTTGATGAGACCGTTGTTGCCTCTGGCCAGCTGATTTTGCAGCATCGTGGTATATTCCTCACGGATACTGTCAAAGGCATCCCCCTGGGGCGGAATGGAAATGGAGTTGGCAAAGGTCTCCTCCGATGCCGCAAGGTTCAAAAAAGACAGCTGGAAATGAATCGAGCTGTCAAAATAATTGAGGAAATCACACCAACCCTCAAAGATTGCCGTCTTATCTTCGTTTTGGGAGAGCTGATAGTTGATGTCCTGAAACTGAATGGTCTTTGTGTAGTGGCTGTCCGATGCACGGCAGATCCCGTCCGGCCACATTCGTTCATAGGGGATACTGTCCTGTGCCGATTTTCCTTTTTTGTCCGTGCGGTTGGCGCGGGCAATGGCCGCTTCGATCTGCTTCTTATCGGCGCGGGACAGCTTTTTCTTTGTCTTTACCGGATGCACGGTCTTTTCTTCCGGTTTTCCCAGCAGACGGCGCAGCCAGCTTTTCATTGCGGTGAACAATGTCATACACCTCCTTATCGAGCATTTCCTGCCGCTTTAATACGGCATAAAAGTTATTGGTCTGGTAGGGACGCTGCTTGGGACGGATCACAGCTACTTTGAGGATGTTGCCGACGATCTTTTCCAGGGGCTGTCCATGCTTTTCATACATTGCCAGCAGGAAGAAGGGCATCATGACCAGCATCATACACATGGCAGCCATGCTGTTTCCCGCAGGCTCACGGAGCCACAAGAACAGCGGTACACCTACAAGCGCCCCGGCGGTAAAGCAGACCAGCTGCCTTCGTGTCAGATTGAACATGACCTTGGTTTTGACTTTGGTTAAATCTTTGGGTACGGGTACATAAGCCATATTATCCACCTCCTTTATGGGAATGAAATAGAGCTGTCCACTTCATTTCCCCACACATCCCAACCGGGTGTGGATTGACGAGCAAACAGTTCTATGCGCGGGAGATCACCCATCAATGAGACAATGCGTTCTCTGGCTTCCTGCGGTTTTTTTGAATGTTCTTCAATGTGAGAGACAATGACCTGATGAACAGCTGCGTTTATACGCTTGGGATGTCCTTTCGTTGCGAGGATACAAAGTTCCACATTGGAGCGCGTCCAATATCCCATTCCCCAGAACAAGCTATCTGCCTTTCGATTTTGCTTTACCCAAACAAAGCCGACGGTTTTATAGGTAAATCCCCATGCCTTCAGAACTGAGAGACCTTCCAGTAAACATGGAATCGTGACCCATAAAAACAAGGCACAGTCTTTATCCGCCAAGTTACCTACTGGCAGCGCACAAATATCCTCGATACTCATGGTCGGATAGTGACTTTCTGCACTGCGTCCCAATCCTTTCTTGGAATATACTTTGTAGTTCCATGGCGGGTCTGCGTAAATGATTTGATATTTTTTCATACAGAACCCTCCTTTAGTGCGCCTGAAAGACTGATTTTGCGAGACTGCCGGTTTTGAACAGCGTAAAACATAGCAGTACGGTGTAGCCCACGCAGCTCCAGATTGCCATGATGATGTCATCTTCCAGAGCGATGTTCTGCACCAGCACAGCATAAATTGCCACGCAGACGATAATGAGAAACGCCTGAAAGCCCAGTGCCAGCAGGGATCGGAGGTAATTCTGTCCCATACCGCCCCATTCTTTGCCCATCATTGCAGCCATTGGAACGGGAGCCACCGAAGTTACAAGGTAGATCTCGATCATACGGCCATAAATAACGATAAAGATACAGATATACAACGCCCACATGGTAATGCCAATAAAGAGGGATTGGAACCACAGTCCGAACAGCGGTCCCAAATCCATTTCCATCAGCCTCGGTTCCAGATCGGTCATAACTGAGGAAATGTCAATGGACGCATCCGAATTGATAATCCCTGCCGCCTGCGCCACTACGCTCTGCGCCATATCAAAGACGCCCATCACGATATTCCATGTGTTTGTGACAATGAGGATGGCGGCAGCTGATTTGAACACCCACTTGAAAATCATCCAGGTATCCACATCATGCAGGTTGTTCTTGTCTGCAATCATCTGGATCAGGTCTACGGTCATCACGATAGCCAGGATCACACCTGCAATCGGCACCATGATGGAGTTTGACAGATTCTCAATCATGCTGAAAATACTGCCATTCCATCCCTGTGGGGTCTGGCCTACCTGTACGGATATATCCGCGACCTGTTGGTTTACGCTGTCAAACATCCCCGAAAGGTTGCTCATAATACCGCCCACCAGCATTTCTTTCAGCCAATTTGTCAGGGCTTCAAGTAAGAAATCCATACGGTGTCAACCTCCTTTCCGCCGCCCCCGCAGAACTGCGGGAGCGGCAAGGATTTCATGCAGGAACGCTTAGACAGAGAACAGCCCGGAGAGCAGAGGTACAAGAACCATACCAACAACGGCTACACCAGCACCGGCCATGAGCTGTTTTATCCCCAATTAGGTGTAAAATTCTGCTCGATGGCGGGCGGCGGCGTACAAAAATCTATATGGTGTTTTTAAGAGAACCGTCCCGGCGGGACAGGTCAGGCAGTGACCTGTTCCACCTCCGGGATGGGTTTGAGATTAAAATGAATTTCGATAGAAATGTGTCTTGTTTTATCTTCGTCAATGCGCTCATGCACGACGATTTCTTTGATTAAGCGGTTGAGGGTGGCTGCGTCCAGCTCTGTGATGTTGGCGTATTCCTGAATGGCTTCCACCCATTGTTTTGCGTCATTGGCAAGCTGGACTTCATCGGACAGCCGCTTTCTGCCCTCGGACACTTTTGCTTTAAGCTCCGTCTGCTCGGTCTGTGTCTTTTCCAGCATGGTGTTGAAATTCTGCTCACTGATACGCCCTGCAATCATATCCTCATAAAGCCGCATTACCATTTTGTCCAGAACCTCAATCCGTTCCTCGTCCCTTGTAAGGGAGCGTTCCATTGCTTCCCGCTGTTCCCGCTGCTCGGCTTCACAGGTATTGGTCAGGCGGTCGGCAACCGCTTCCCCGTCCATCAGGGCAGCTCTGGCACATTCCCGGATTTTCCGCAGCACATGGCTGTAAAGGGTGTCATAGTCAATCCGGTGCTGGGTGCAGTGGTTCTTTCCAAAGGCATTGTAGGTCTTGCAGGAATAAATCTGCTGGGGATGTTTTGCGTTTGTGTAGCGTATCGTCAGCGACTTCCCACACTCGCCGCATTTTATCAGTCCGGCAAACAGGCTGATTTCATTGGTCTGCCCCGGACGCTGGCGGGATTTCAGCTTGTTCTGCACAATGTCAAAGCTCATGCGGTCAATCAGCGGTTCATGCTGTCCCTCCACCACAATCCAGTCCTCCGGCTTCTTTTCCCCAATCGTGCCGATTTTGAAACGGTAGTCCTTTTTCTGGGAAGCAATCGCCCCGGTGTAGACGGGATTCATCAAAAGGTCTTTGATAACGGAGAAGTCCCACATATACCGCCCGTTTTCCGGGTCTTTCTTTTCCCATTTGGTGCGGGTATTGCGAAGCCCCCGTTCCCGGTTCCACCATGTGGGGCAGGGGATTTTTTCTTCCTCCAGCCGTCTGCGGATATAGTTCGGACCATGACCGTTCAGGGCATATCCGAAAATCAGCCGCACAATCGGGGCGGTTTCCTCGTCAATGAGCAGATGGTTTTTGTCCTCCGGGTCTTTCCGATACCCAAACGGGGCAAGACACCCGGTAAACTGTCCTTTCTGCGCTTTCAGAAGATAAGAGGAATGGACTTTCTTGGAAATATCCTTGCTGTACATCTCGTTCAGGATATTCTTGAACGGGGCAATGTCGTTGTTATCCCGCAGGGTGTCGATACCGTCATTCATGGCGATATAGCGGACACCGTTTCTTGGGAAAAAGTCCTCAATCAAATGCCCGGTTTGCAGATAGTTACGCCCCAGTCGGCTGAGGTCTTTCGTGATGACAAGGTTGATTTGCCTGCGCTCAATGGCTCTCAACATTCTCTGTAAATCAGGACGCTCCATATTAAGACCTGTGAAGCCATCGTCCTGATAGACTGCCACAACCTCCCATCCCTGCTTTTCGCAGTATTTTTCCAGCATATCACGCTGGTTTGCGATACTGGCACTTTCGCCTTGCAGGTCATCGTCCTTTGACAGTCTGCAATAGACTGCCGCACGATAGCCCCCGGCAAGTGCCGAACCGATTGTTCTGTATACTGCCGTTTCAGATTGACAATTCTCGACTTTTCCGGGCTGTTATCCAGTCCCAATCGGTCTTTTAACCATTTGGCTGTTGCATGATATGCCTTTACTGCATCCGTATGGGATGAGCAAAAAATCTTGAAATCGTCCGCATACCGAACCGAGTGCATTTCTTTCAGATTACTGCGCCGCAATGCCCGGTAGACATGGCTTTTTATTTCTGCACCTGCACGATTCTGCCGTATCGTGAATTCCGTTCTGGTCGGCATATTCTCCCACTGGGATGCAATCCACCAGTCCAGTTCGTTCAACACGATATTAGCCAGCAGTGGAGAAAGAATTCCGCCCTGCGGCGTACCCTTGGTTGGGTAAATCTTTTCACCATTTGGCAGGATAACAGGGGCTTTTAGCATCTGTTTTATAATGCACAGCAGTTTCTTATCCCGAATACCAAGTGACCATATTTGCCGTATACTAGCCAGAAGAATCCTTCATAGCGTCAAAAAGTGTGTCACCTGCGGATAGGTGGCAATGTAAAGAGAGCTGACAGTAGTTTCAACTCTCGCGTCGCAGATAGGCTTACAGTCCATCTGCGTCAATATGATATAGGTCTCCCATATTCGCCCTCGGCACCCTAGGGGTGGGGAATCGTCCAGCAGCGGGCTTGCACCGCACCATTGGCATTTCAGCCACCCCGTCTTCGTTATGACCGGGCTGCGAGTTACAGAAGTACCTTTTGTGAAGTACCGGACGATTGAACTATTCACTTGTCAAGGAACATATGGAAGATTTCTGGACTTTGACGGACGAAAAACATCCTTCTACTTGGTAGCCGATGAAAAAGGCCATTTCGTAGCATTGCAAGCAATTTTGTAAACAAAACGTCATAATAGTCCGAGAATGGTCTTGAAAAAGATGCCCTACACTTGGTAGGCATCGAGAACGCCTGTTTCGTAGCATTGGTGAGAAACTTGTAATTGAATTGTAATTCTTGAGACCAAATCTCCGCTTTTGAAAAAATCCTCTCAATAGGTAGGCAACGAAAACAGCCCAAAGACAACCATCTTTTTGAGAATTAACAAAAAGGTCACAAATGACCGGCTTTCAAAGAGGCGCTTCTACTATTAACAGAAAAAGTGGCCTAAAATGGGGGGTGTTGGAGAAAATTTCTGCCTTAAAAGTACGCCTCTACTCACTAGCCAGCGAGAATAGCCAAAAGCCAGCAAAAAACAAATGAATTATGTATTTCTGCCACTGATTGCAACGGCATATCGGTGACAGAAAGATCGTTTAGAGCGATTCTTCGCGGTTTGGGGTGGTAGAAATCGTTTTGTAGTTGGACTTTTTCTGCTGAAGCTGCTCCAGCTGTTTCAGCACCGATTCCTTCTCCGGGGGCTTGCCGCCCGGTGTGGAAAGCTGCTGCTTATTCAGCACCATGTCGATATACTTGCGGATATTTTTCAGGGCAGAGACATCCGGCTGCAAGGTTTCCAGTTTGGTACGCAGTTCTGCGCTGCCGGATTGCAGCGCAGAAAATTCGGCATCCAATGCCGAAAAATCTACCGCTGTGCTGCCGTTCAGTTTCATCAGAGTGCGGACAGCTTTATTAAAGGTGTCCAGCTCCTCTTTGTGCTGGGCGGCATAAGCGTCCTTGGTCAACTTGAAGTTCTTCTTGATAAAGGTGTCGTGGATGGGCTTCAGCTTGACATGGGCGGCGGCAGCATCCTTGATCTGGGCGATTGCCCGCATACGGTTTTCGTTCTGCTTCAACTGCCTACGGAGAGGGGCGGCGGTCTGGTTCAGGTTAGAAATTGCGGTATCCAGATCCTCGATGGTGTTCAGAGAATGGGCTTTCAGATAGTCCACCGCCCGTTTGACTTCCTCAAAGTCCCGGACAGTGCATTTCAGTTTTGCCTTGCCAGACCAATCGCTGCGCTGCTCGTTGCGGAGGTTGAAGTAATCCACCAGCAGGTCGGACAGCATTGGCTCCTTGGCTTGTTCCAGTGCATCCAAAAGAATCTGCTTCTTTTCATTCAGGTCTGCGATCCAGCGTTGCAGCCCACGAATCGCACTGCGGATGGACTGCATCAGGCTATTGGCGGCGCGAATATCCCGGTTCAGGTTGCCGAGAAAAGTTTCCACTCCACGCTTTTCCATCTGGTGTGCGGCGGGACCGAGATGCACGGTCGGTATCTGCTGGATGCCCTGTCGCTCAAAGGAGCGCAGGTCAACACGTTCCGGGCGGCCAGCCGCTTCCAAATAGCGGTTGGTAATGGTCTCCCAGCCATGCCGCCAGACCTCGGCATACTTCTGGTCGTTCCAGTCCACCGTGTTTTCCTTGTGGCACTTCCAGTTGCCGGAAGCGAGCCGGATGCGCTCACCGTTCTCGTCAAGGTCGTACACCTTTCTGGCTTTCGGGAGCCACTTGCCGTGTTCATCTATTGCCCGGAGCGTCAGCAGAATGTGAGCGTGTGGGTTTCCATCTCCCTTGTCGTGGATGGCAAAGTCGGCAATCATCCCTTTGGAAACAAACTGCTCCTGACAAAACTCTTTTATCATGGACAAATACTGCTCCTTCGGCACCTCCACCGGGAACGCCAGCACGATGCGCCGGGCAAGCTGGGAGTTCCACTGGTTCTCCACAGCTTCTACGGCGTTCCAGAGGGTCGCCCGGTCTGCATATCCGGGCGGCGCATAGGATGGCAGCATGATCTCAGCGTGGACAAGCTCTTTCTTCTTGTTGTAGAATTTTGTTCTCTGGTCGTACTCGCTGAACAGCCGTTCGCCGCTTTGGTAAGCGGCCCCGGCAACAGCGGACTGCCCTTGGCTGCGCTTGACGATGGTAATTTTGAAATGCGGACACGGAATAGGCATCACCCCCAAACAAAAAGACCGCCCAGCAAGATTGCTCTTGGTGAACGGTCTGGAATTGTATTCGGTTTTGCTCGCCGCCTTAGAACGGAGTGCCATGCGCTTCGATCTCAGGCGGGAGCCGCAAAAGGATAGCTGCAAAGCAGCGCAAGGAAAATGCAGTTTTCCTTGGGATGGAATCGGGCTGGCGCACAAACGCCAGCTTCGATTTCATCGAGCCGTCTGCAAGACCGCAATTTCACCGGAACGGTGTATAATTGCGCCCTTTATTCTAAAGGGTTTTGGACGTTGCTGCGTTCGTGAACGTCATGCACCATCTTTGCAAGAGCCAGCACGACTTCCGGTTGGCGGAACGAGATCTTCAGCAGTTCCATCACCTGATCGTCGGTCAGTTCTCCCGGACAGACCAGAAAACTTTCCAGCATTCCGGCACGGGTGCAAAGACGATGCACACGCTCTCTCCGGTTCAACTCTGACATCCTGCGTTCAAGGATCTTCTCTCGGTTCTGGCAAGAGCGCAGCTTTTGCTCTGCTTTGGCTTTTTCGTTGCGGAGATAGGCTAGGTCGGTTTTCGGTTGGGTCAATGGCATCACGCTCCTTTTTGGGAAAAATAAAAAGCCAAACAATCAGACTTGATTCGCACTGATTGTTTGGCTAGAGGTACTACAGGTGCTTATTAAATTTAAGCCTTTTACTTAATATCATATCCAACAGTGAATTATATCTCATTAGATGCTTTTCCCAATAATTTTTCTCGTATGTTGGTAGTTGAAAGTCTTTATAGCTTTTTTTCATTGAGCGAAAGCATTGCTCTTGTCTTTCAGAAACATGGATAAGTTCATCGTCTGCTGTAAGCACTCGAATTAATTTGTTTACTGATTTTTTGCATATGCTGGCAAATTCATCCTTGATCAAATTTTCTTTTTCAACAACCACCGAATCAACAACATAAAGTCCAAGAAAGTCGGATATATATTTTAGATATTCCATTGCGCCGTTCATGTTTTTTCGATCAGACACGGTTACTAAAATTGCATATTTTCCAGCGAGTTTAAATAGGTGTGTCCAACAAGAAATTCTATCAAGGAAAACTTTCGTGCTTCCACTTATTGAGTTGTTATAAACTGGTGATACCAATACAATAACATCAGATGCAAGCATATCGCTTCTAATCAAATTCATAGAATCTGAGCACAAATACATTCCCGTTTTAAAGCATTCCTGACAACCAGAACAAAATTGAATGTTCTCCATTCCATGCGAAAGGAATTCGATAGACTCAGGAGCTGACATTTTTAGCAACTGCATGAACTGATCAATCCACATACAACAAACAGAGTTGGCTCTATGCCGACTTCCGTTAAAAACAAAAACTTTCATCGCTTATTCTCTATCCACTTTGACTTATGCAAATAATCCATCAATGACCTCTCGCACCAAAAATCTATTATGTAGGAAAGCGCAAAGAGGAAAACATACTGACTTAGGTTTGGTGTACAAACAGATTATAATAGATTCCTTTTTTATTCATTAACATTTCATGAGTTCCAGATTCTACAATTTTTCCACCATCAATTACAAGTATTTTGTCGGCGTTTTTGATTGTTGATAATTTATGCGAAACAATTATTGTTGTGATATTTAATTGTGCAGATCGGA
>OIRD01000134.1_pt1 | contig 27174 bp, 19 predicted proteins | sample 1586051 | NCBI WGS metagenome assembly OIRD01 (sample SAMN02675048, study PRJEB24791) | human gut metagenome, SKBSTL034 | isolation source: stool | host: Homo sapiens | place: USA
TAAGGCACGATGGTCCGAAGATCCATCGTGCCCTCTTTCATCAGTTCTTTAAATATGGTGTCTTTTCCGGAGGAACTTTTCCCCATGAGATATACTATTTTTCCCATACTCTCTCATTTCCGTTGTTTTATTCTCATGGCATTTGCATACCTTTTTATGATAGATTGATAACACGATCCTTTATTCCACTTCTACCACGTGGATCATATCGGTCTTACCTACCACACCTAGGGGTACACCTGCGGTAATGACAACTGTATCACCAGTCTTTACCAGACCGGCCTGCTTTGCCTTGAACACCGCTTCCTCGAACAGAGCATCCGTGGTCTGCTCCTTCTGGATCATGACAGGTTTTACACCCCACAGCAGATTTAACTGGCGGTATACCTTCTCATCCAATGTACAGCCGATGATCTGGCATCCGGGCTTATAACGCGCGATCATATTCGCAGTAAATCCGGACATGGTTACCGTAATAATAGCTGCTGCATTCAGATCGGAAGCAACGCTGCATGTTGCATAGGAGATTGCCGTGGTAATATCCGGAGTCTCCTGTCTGTCTTCCTTGACTCTCTGCATTCTTCCGCGGTAGTCAATATCCTGCTCTGCTCTCTCCGCAATGCGGGACATAGTCTTAACAGCCTCTACCGGATACAGACCGGCTGCGCTCTCGCCGGAAAGCATGATGGCAGAGGTGCCGTCGTAGATGGCGTTTGCCACGTCGGAGATCTCGGCGCGGGTGGGGCGGGGGTTGACCATCATGCTGTCCAGCATCTGGGTGGCGGTGACGATGGGTTTGCCGAAGGAGAAGGAGCGGTCGATGACGCTCTTCTGGATGCCGGGCAGCTCGGTGAAGTCGATCTCGACGCCGAGGTCGCCGCGGGCGACCATGACGGCGTCGGCAGCGGCGAGGATGCTGTCGATGTTGTTGACGCCCTCGCGGTTCTCGATCTTGGCAATGATGCGGATGTGGGAGTCATACTCGTTCAGCAGGTTGCGGATGTCGTAGACATCCTGTGCGGTGCGGACGAAGGAAGCGGCGATGAAATCGAAGCCCTGCTGGATGCCGAAGATGATGTCATCGCGGTCGCGCTGGCTCAGGTAGGGCATGGACAGGTGGACGCCGGGGACATTGACGCCCTTCTTGGTCTTGATCTTGCCGCTGTTCAGCACCTCGCAGACGATGTCGGTGTCGGAGACGCTCTTGATGGCCAGCTTGATGAGGCCGTCATCCAGCATGATGATGCCGCCCTCGTGGACATCCTGCGGCAGGTCCTTATAGGTGATGGAGCAGATCTCCTTGGTGCCCTCCACCTCGCGGGTGGTCAGGGTGAAGGTCTGGCCGGCTTCCAGCATCTCGACGCCGTTCTTGAACTCCTTCAGACGGATCTCGGGGCCTTTGGTGTCCAGCAGAGCAGCCACGGGCTTGCCCAGCTCGGTGCGGATGGCCTTCAGCATATCCAGACGGCCCTTGTGCTCCTCGTAGGAGCCGTGGGAAAAGTTGAAGCGGGCCACGTTCATGCCGTTGGCGACCAGCTCGCGCAGCACGCCGTCCTTATCGGTGGACGGGCCAAGGGTGCAGATGATCTTCGTTTTTCTCATAATATACCTCCAACAATATCTTCTTATCCTCTATGACGAGCCGCAGGAGCCGGACAAGGCCCCTCGGCTTCTGGCCGGACATCGGCCCGGTCAGGTAGTATTTCAAACCTTACCAATCTATATTATAACCGCTTGTGTACAAGAGAGCAAGAAAAAATTCGGCAAAGAAAACCTTAAATTTTCGTGATAGATGCCGGGGCGATATTGCGAAAAACAGCCCCATCGCCTATAATAAGGATAAGGAAAAGTCTCACTTCTGCCCTTTTCCGGGCGGGAGCGGGCGCGAAACTATAGAAACGGAGTGAAAGCGTAAATGGAAAAGCGCGTTTTTCTGATCGTTCTGGACAGCTTCGGCATCGGTGCAGAGCCGGACGCCGCCGCCTTTGGCGATGAGGGGACCAACACCCTCGGCGCCATCGCCAAGCACCCCAACTTCAACTGCCCCAATCTGAAAAAGCTCGGACTGTTCAACATCGACGGCGTGACCGCCGGTGAAAAGGACACCGCCCCCACCGGCTCCTTCGCCCGCCTGCAGGAGCAGAGCATGGGCAAGGATACCACCATCGGCCACTGGGAGATCGCCGGTGTCGTCAGCCCGAAACCCCTGCCTACCTTCCCGGACGGCTTCCCCGACAGCCTCATCCACGAGTTTGAGGAAAAGACCGGCCATAAGGTGCTCTGCAACAAGCCCTACTCCGGCACGCAGGTGCTGAAGGACTACGGCGAGCAGGCCATGAAGGAGAACGCCCTCATCGTCTACACCAGCGCCGACAGCGTGTTCCAAGTTGCCGCCAACGAAGAGCTTGTGCCGGTGCATGAGCTGTACCGCTATTGCGAAATTGCCCGCGAGATGCTGAAGGGCGAGTATGGCGTGGGCCGAGTCATTGCCCGCCCCTTCCTCGGCCATACTGCCGATACCTTCTACCGCACCACCAACCGCCACGACCTGAGCCTCAAGCCGCCTCGCAAGACCATGCTGGACCTGCTGAAGGACGCGGGCAGGGACGTCATCGCGGTCGGCAAAATTTTCGACATCTTCGACGGCGAGGGCGTGACGGAAAAAATCAAGACCACCGGCAACACCAACGGCATCGCCTTCACCAAGGCATTGCAGACCCGCGACTTCGAGGGTCTGGCCTTCGTGAACCTCGTCGATTTCGATATGCTCTACGGCCACCGCCGCGATGTGGCAGGCTACGCTGCTGCTGCCACCGAATTCGACAAGTTCCTTGCCGACTTCATCCCCGGGATGCGGGAGGGCGACATCCTGATGGTCACGGCCGACCACGGCTGCGACCCCTCCTACACCAAGACCACCGACCACACCCGCGAGTATGTGCCTTACCTCATCTGCGGCAAGGGCATCAAGCCGGGCGTTGACCTCGGCACCAAGCTCTGCTTCGGCACCATCGCACAGACCATCTGCGACTATCTGGGCGTGGATGCCTCCACGCTGGATGGCAAGAGCGTGCTGGGCGACATTCTGGCTTAAATCTGAATAAAAAATGGCTCGCTGCGATGCAGCGGGCCATTTTTATTCCCTTGTTCATGCGGCGGGGGTCGAAGTGCTGGAGGAGTCGCCGCCCGTGCCGGAGCCGAAGAGGGCGTCCAGCACGGTGGAAGCAGCCTGATGCAGGGACGAAGCCGCCTGCTCGACCTGCTCCTGTGTCGGCATACTAAAGGACGGCGACTCGGTGGAGTCTGCCGGGACCTCTTCGCTGCCCTCTGCGGGGACTTCGGTGGAAGCGTTTGGCTCGCCGGAGGTGCTGCCCTCGGCGGGCTGGCCGTCAGCGGCCTCGCTCTCCGCGGGGACGTCGCTCGGGGCAGGCTCTTCCACGATCACGCTGTCGGGAGACTCCTCCGGGACGGACGCGGCGGCGTTGGGGTCAGCCGTCGGGGTGTGGACCTCGGTCTTCTCGGGGGTCTGGCTGGTGCTGGCGAGCTTGTCTTCGCCGCCCAGCACCGCAGCGATGAGGGCTTTGGCCTCATTGACCGAGTTCTCATCCGGCTTCATGACGTAAAGGCTCTGGCCCTTGGCGGAGTAGCACTTGGAGCTTTTTGCGCCCGAGCCGGTGACGGTGTAGCTCTGGATGTCCCAGCTGGCGAGGTCGCCCAGCTGCATCCGTACCAGCGCGGAGATCTGCTCCTGCGAGAAGCTGGTCACGAAGCAGTCGGCGGCGGCGTCCATCAGCTTGGAAAAGCTCATCAGCAGGGTGGGGGACTTGAGTTTGTTGGCCATCGCGTCGATGACCTTCATCTGGTTGATGCCGCGCTGGATGTCACCGGTCTTGAAGGCGTGGCGCTCCCGGGCGAAGGCCAGAGCAGACTTGCCATCCAGATGGTTCCAGCCCTCAGCGAAGGTGGTGGGGTCATAGTAGCCGGGGCTGCCGACGGAGGTGAAGGCCTGATCGGAGTAGACGTCTACGCCGCCGATGGCGTCGATGATGCTGATGAAGCCCGCGAAGTTGATGCGGATGTAGTGGTCCACGTCCACACCGTAGAGGTTGCCCAGCGTCGCCATGCTGGTCTCGACGCCGTAGAGTCCGGCGTGGGTCAGCTTGTCCTTGCTTTCCGTGCCCGCGAGGTCAACGTAGTAGTCGCGGGGGGTGTTGATGAGGGCCGCCTGCTTGGTGACGGGGTTGACGACCGCGAGGATGTTCACGTCGCTGCGGGCATTTTCGGTCAGCTCACCGCGGTTGTCCACGCCGCTGAGGTAGACCACGAAAGACTCTTTGGTGATCTTGTTGGCCTCTGCGCCGGTGAGCAGGCCGGAGGTGACATTGTTCAGGGTCGTGAGGCCCTGCTGTGCCCAGACGCAGCCCACAGCCAGCGCGGCGCAAAGCATGACGGACAGAACCCGTGCTACGACCGCACCGGTGCGGGAAGCAAGGCACTTGCGCACCAGCAGCCAGAGCAGCACCAGCAGCGCTGTGATGATGACGAGATAGAGCACCGGCAGCATCTGGGTGCGCCAGAGCTGCACCAGCGCGGCAAGGCTCAGGACGGCCTGCAATCCCAGCAAGACCATTCCTCCTTTCGGGAGCTTATCGGCAGAAGGAGCGGCCTCACTGGGGTGCGGCGGCTCCCACTGTTTATGGGGCGGGACGGGAGGCTTCGGCGGTTCAGGCGGAAGCCCGGCCTCCGGCTGCGGCGCAGATGCGGGCCGGGAGGGCCGGGGCGGCTCCGGGGAGAAGAAGTCGGCGCTGTCCACCTCGACCTCGTCCGGCTCGCTGCGCTTGATGCCCCGATGGATATGCCGGGGGCCTTCATCGTTGTTCTGGGGATGGGTATGCTCGTTTTCGTCAAACATAGGCGTTCTCTCCTTTGGATGCGTATGCCATCAGGTGGTGGGGAGGATGGTCAGCACCGCCCGCGCGGGCAGGCAGGTGGCCGTCTGGTCTTCTTCGCTCAGCCAGCCGAAGGACTCGCAGACATGGTCCGGGCAGGGCGAGTCCACAAAGCGGGCTGCGCCGTTCTGAATGCGGATATGGACGGTGAGATAGCCGGTGTCCACATCATAGTCGGCGTCCGTTTCGAGGGGAAAGGTCAGCTTGGTGTTGGCGTCGCCATAGATCAGCTCGGCACAGAGTGGGGCACCGGTCTGGCCGGCCCTGCGCACCAGCAGCAGCGCGGCGGCTGCGGCCAGAATGACGGCGGCAAAGACCAGATTTAGCAGCAGTTTTTTGTGTCGTTTCATAGAAGATCATCCTTTGAGAGGGATCTGCTCCAGCTCGGCCAGCCAGAGGGCGGCGGCGGCGTCGCTGGGCATCCGCCAATCGCCGCGGGGCGAGAGGGTGACGCTGCCCACCTTGGGGCCGTCGGGCAGGCAGCTGCGCTTGAACTGCTGGGCGAAGAACCGCCAGTAGAAGTTGCGCAGCCACTTGTAGAGCACTTCGTCCGGGTACTCGGCCCGGCCTGCGAAGGCCGCCTTGGCCAGCCGGAAGATCTTCGCCGGGCCGAAGCCGAAGCGGAGGACGTAGTAGAGATAGAAGTCGTGCAGCTCGTAGGGGCCGACGAGGTCTTCCGTCTTCTGGGCGATCTCGCCGTCCTTGGCGGGCAGAAGCTCGGGGGAGACGGGGGTGTCGAGGATGTCCAGCAGCACCCGGCGCAGCTCGGCGGAGGCGGCGATGTCGGCCTCGTACCGGACGAGGTGGCGCACCAGCGTCTTGGGGACACCGGCGTTGACGCCATACATGCTCATGTGGTCGCCGTTGTAGGTGGCCCAGCCCAGCGCCAGCTCGGAGAGGTCGCCAGTGCCGACGACGAGGCCTCCGGTGCGGTTGGCCGTGTCCATCAGCTCGAGGGTGCGCACGCGGGCCTGTCCGTTCTCGAAGGTGACGTCCAGCACCTGCTCGTCCTGCCCGATGTCCTTGAAGTGGCTGTGGACGGTGTTGGCGATGTCGATCTCGGTAAAGCTGACGGCCAGCTCGTCGCACAAAATTTCCGCATTGCTGCGGGTGCGGCGGGTGGTGCCGAAGCAGGGCATGGTGACAGCCAGCACGTCGCTGGTGGGACGGCCCAGCTGCTTCATGGCGCGGACGGCTACCAGCAGCGCAAGGCAGCTGTCCAGACCGCCTGAGATGCCGATGACGGCTGTTTTGGCGTGGGCGTGCTCAAGACGCTTGGCGAGGCCGTCGGCCTGCATCTTCAGGATCAGCTCGCAGCGCTCGGCCCGGCGGCGCTCGTCGTGGGGGATGAAGGGGGTGGGATCCACCCAGCGGGAGAGGGGCGTTTCGGTGAGGGTGAGGTCGAAATCCACGGTCAGATAGCCCTCGTCGCTGGGTTCGAAGCTGGTGTTGCGTGCCCGCTCCGACTCCATCCGCTGGCAGTCCAGCTCGGTCTCGGCCCAGCCACCCTCAAATGGCGAAGTCTCAGCGAGGAGCGTGCCATTTTCGGCGATGAGGTCGTGGCCGGCAAAGACCATGTCCTGCGTGCTCTCGCCGTGGCCCGCCGAAGCGTACAGGTAGCCGCAGAGGAGACGGGCGGACTGGTTGGACACCAGCGTCCGGCGGTACTCGGCCTTGCCGACGGTCTCGTCGCTGGCCGACAGGTTGGCGATGACCGTAGCACCGGCCAGCGCATGGAAGGTGGAGGGAGGCAGAGCGCTCCAGAGGTCTTCGCAGATCTCCACACCCAGCACGAAGCTGGGCATCTGGCGGCAGCGGAAGAGCAGCGAGGTGCCGAAGGGAACCTCCTGCCCGCAGACTGTCACGGTCTCCACCTCGGTGCTGCCCGGGGTGAACTGGCGCTTTTCGTAGAACTCGCCGTAGTTGGGGAGGTAGGTCTTGGGCACGAGGCCCAGCAGACGCCCGCCGCAGAGGACGGCGGCGCAGTTGTACAGCTTGCCCCGCACCAGCAGAGGCAGGCCCACGAGGGCCACGACGTCCAGCTCCCGGCTGGCGTCCAGCAGGGTCTGCAAGCCATCCAGTGCGCCCTGCTGCAACGTGCGCTGTAAGAACAGGTCGCCGCAGGTGTAGCCGGTGAGGCAGAATTCGGGAAAAACTGCCAGCCTGACGCCCCGGGCAACGGCATCCTTCAGCTGGGATAAGATCTGGGAAGTGTTATAAGCGCAGTCGGCCACCCGCAGAGAGGGCGAGAGGGCAGCTGCTTTCAAAAAACCATCATTCATCGGAGGATTTCACATCCTGTCTGTTTCATTGTGCCCCGGTAGAGCGATGCTCGGCGGGGTTTTGCTCAGTATACCACAAAACGGCTCAAACGAAAAGTGACAGTATGGGGAAAGAAAGAAAAAAACGCCGCCTGCACACCGCAGACAGCGCGTTCAAAGCTCAAAAGATGGAAAACGAGATAGACCGTAAGCCGGGTTCTGTATTAAACGACGATCTGTCTAGACCTGCCATTGCTGACAGGTTCGTGCCGCCTTCGGGACACGCGAGCAGCGCTGTACGTCCCATATAGGCGTTGCTTCCGGTAGGGTTTACAAAGCCGCATAGTCGCCCATGCGCTGGTGAGCTCTTACCTCGCCCTTTCATCCTTACCGCATTGCTGCGGCGGTTTCCTTTCTGTTGCACTTTCCCTGAGGTCACCCTCGGCTGCCGTTAGCAGTTACCGTGCTCTGTGAGGCCCGGACTTTCCTCAGAGCGGTCAAAGCCGCCCCGCCGCCGTATGTTCCACTCGTTTTCCGCTCCCAATCATACCATAAAAAAACAAGATTTGCAAGAGAAAGAGAATTTTGATATACTTATCCTATATATTGCCCGCGCTGGAGGTGGGAAGATGAAGCTTTATTTCAAAGTCCCGCCCGAGGCGGACGGGATGCTGCTGCGCGGTTTTCTGCGCAGGTGCAGTGTCTCCACCGACCTGTCCCGGGCCGTGAAATTCCGGGGCAGCGGCTTTTTTGCCGACGGCGTGCCCATTCTGGCCAACCGCCGGGTCGAGGCCGGGCAGGTCGTCTCCTTCGAGCTGCCGCCGGAGGGGGAGGGCGTCGCGCCGCAGAGCGGCATCCCGGTGAACGTCGTCTATGAGGATGCCTTTGCCCCCGTGCTGGAAAAACCGCCCCGCCTCGCAGTGCACCCCACCCTGAACTACCCGCTGGGCACGCTGGCGAACGGCTATGCGGCATGGGCGGCTCAGCGGGGGAACAGCCCGGTCTTCCGCCCGGTGAACCGGATCGACAAGGATACCAGCGGCCTCGTGCTGGCGGCGCAGAACGGCTACGCCGCCCCGCTGCTGGCCGGACGGGTGGAAAAGCTCTACTACGCCGTCGTGGAGGGGGAGCTTCCCCTCGGCCCGGGCGTCATCGACGCGCCCATCGGACGGCAGGGCGGGAGCATCATCGGCCGCTGCGTCACGCCCGACGGCAAGCCCAGCCGGACGGAGTACACCATTTTAAAGGCAGAAAACGGCCTCAGCCTCGCGGCCTGCGTGCCGGTGACGGGCCGCACCCATCAGATCCGGGTGCATTTTGCTTCCATCGGCCACCCGCTGGCCGGGGATGACCTCTACGGCGGGAGCAGGGCACGCATCGGACGACAGGCCCTCCACTGCGCCCGCCAGACGTTCCGAGTGCCGCGCTGTGAGGCGCTGGAGGACGGCATCTGCATCGAAGCGCCGGTGGACGAGACGACCCTGCGCACGGTGACGGTGGAAAGCCCGCTGCCCGCCGATATGGCGCAATTCTTTCGCTGAATTTGTGAATTTCGTGAAAAGTAGGTGAAAGCTTGGCCCAAATTTTGTGTCAATGCTTGTTTCGGCGCGGGCAGGGTGTATAATAAATAGAGTATTCTTGTAAAAAAAGCTGCACTTATGCGGCAGCATGTCGATATGAGAGATAAATCAGAATCTCCTGAAGATACAGGAAGGAGCATCCTTTTTGCTGGAAGATAAAACAACTGAAACGCGGCAGGACGTGCCGACCGCCGCGCCGCAGCACAGCAGCTTCCGCGCAAGGCTGCGCTCACGATGGGCGCAGTTCCAGTGCGTCCGTCTGCTGCGCCGCCACCGGCGCTTCCGCCTCCGCCGCCATCGGCTGGACAGCGCAGCCAAGAAGCTGGGAGCTTTGCCGCTGGCGGCACGCATCGGCGCAGTGCTCTATGCACTGGGCTTTGGTGCAGAGTATGCTGCAGTGCGTGCCGGGCGAGGCGTCAAGCACTTGGCCCTCTTGGGCGTCCGGGGCATCTGCCGCTTTGCAAAAGACCTGACCGAAACGGCTTTCCCGGGTGCGGCACAGGTCGTCAAGGATCTGTTCGGCCCCTTTGTGCTGCTGGTGAAGGGCATAGTGGCCCTTCTCATCCACGCCCACCACATCCACCGGGAAAAAGGCCTTGGCGCGGCACTGAAGGCCAGCGCCCACTATCTCGCCAGCGGCGTCCGCCGTAACCTCCGGCTGCTGCCCCGGATGGCGATGTACATCCTGCCGGTCTGTGCGCTGGCGCTGGGCAGCATGGTGTTTGAATATGTCATCAACCAGCCCTACGCGCTGGCTGTGCAGGTCAACGGCGAGACCGTGGGCTATGTGGCCAACGAGGATGTCTTCGACACAGCCCGCGAGGACGTGATGGAGCGTATCAGCTACGCAGGCTCTGACAAGACGGAGCTGACCATCGAGCCGAGCTATACCATCGCCGTCGCCCATCATATGCTGGATGAGAACGAGATGGCCGACGCCATCATCCAGAGCGCAGGCGACCAGATCGGTGAGGGCACGGCCCTGTATCTGGACGGTGAGCTGACAGCGGTATGCAGCGACGGCGATGCACTGCGCGCGTACTTCACCAGCCGTCTGGAACCCTACGAAGTCCCCGATGACCCCAACGTGAGCGTGGGATTCAACAAGCAGGTCACACTGGAGGACGGCCTTTACTTCAAGGACAGCCTGCAGGATTATGCGGACGTCGAGAAGGAGCTTTCCGACGTCAAGCAGGCCCAGAAGGTGTACACGGTCAAGACCGGTGACACGCTCTGGGACATTGCCCATAAGAATGACCTGACCTTCCGGGAGCTGTGTGCGCTCAATACGAACTTCAAGGGCGGGCCGCTGAACGAAAAATCCAACATCCGTGAGGGCGATGAGCTGATCGTCACCAAGGAAGAAGCGGCCCTCGAGGTGCGGGTTACCCGCATCGAGACCCGGGAGGAGGAGGTCGCCTTCGCCATCGAAACGACCAAATCCAACGAATATACGAAGGGCACCACCAAGGTGCTGCAGGAAGGCCAGAACGGCCTGCGCCGCGTGACCTTCCAGAACGTCTACGATACAAACAATGTCCTCGTGGAGCAGACCATCCTCTCCACCGAGGTCATCAAGGAGCCGGTGAATAAAAAGGTGGTGCAGGGCACCAAGAAGGTGAAGTCCAGCACTAAATTCATCACCGGCAGCGGCCAGTTCATCTGGCCTGTGCCGAATTACCGCTACTGTTCGCGCTGGTATGGCGGACGCCACCGGGGCGTGGACATCTGTGCCCCGGCGGGTACGCCCATCTACGCCTCCGCAGGCGGCACCATCACCAAGGCGGGTTACAACAAGGCCGGTGCGGGCACGGGCTATGGCTACTCGGTCATCATCAACCACGGCGGCGGCTACAGCAGCGTGTATGCACACTGCCTGTCCCTGACCGTCAGCGCAGGCCAGACCGTCAAGCAGGGCCAGCTCATCGGCTATGTGGGCAGCACGGGCCGTTCCACCGGCAACCACTGCCACTTTGAGATCCGTCTCAATGGTTCGTACATTCCCCCGCAGAACGTGTTCCCGGGGAGAAAATAATTCTATAAAAAGGAGAAATTCATTATGGCTACTCCTCACATCGGCGCCGAAAAGGGCGATTTCGCAAAGACTGTCCTGATGCCGGGCGACCCCCTGCGCGCAAAATTCATTGCAGACACCTTCCTGAAGGATGTCCGTCAGGTGACGGGCGTGCGCGGGATGCTGGGCTTCACCGGTACCTACGAGGGCCGTCCCATCAGTGTGATGGGCAGCGGCATGGGAATGCCTTCCATCGGCATCTACTCCTATGAGCTGTTCAAGTTCTACGATGTGGACAACATCATCCGCATCGGCTCCGCCGGCAGCTACACCGACAGCGCCAAGCTGTTCGATACCGTGCTGGCCACCGGTGCGGTCAGCGAGTCCAACTATGCCCGCGTCCAGAGCGGCAACGACCACGACATCACCTTCCCCAGCGAGGAGCTGAACGACAAGCTGCGTGCCTCCGCCAAGAAGCAGGGCATCAAGCTCATCGAGGGCAACATCCACTCCTCCGATGTCTTCTATCGTCAGCCCTCCGACGCAAAGCCCGCTTACTGGGAGCTGCTGCGGGACGAGCGCGGCTGCCTCTGCGTGGAGATGGAGAGTTTTGCACTCTTCGCCAACGCTGAGGTGCTGGGCAAGAATGCCGCCTGCCTGCTGACCATCTCGGACAGCTTCGTCTCCCCGGAGATCACCACCGCAGAGCAGCGCCAGAAGAGCTTCACCGATATGATGAAGGTCGCGCTGGGAGCGGAGTACTAAGCGTTTTTGAACCAGAGAGGGTCGCTGTGTTTTGCAGCGGCCCTCTTTTTTGACGGAGGCTTTGCTTGCACTTCTGAAAAGAATGATTTATACTTAAATATACGACACAGAAGAATGTACGACACAGAAGGGAATGAGGCCGATGAACAGAGAAACGGTGAACATGGTGCGCAGTCCGATTTTTGTGGAGGGGAACGTCCGGCTTGTTCCGTATTATCCGGCCTACGATACAGCGCTTGCGTGGTATCAGGATGCACAGCTCTGCAAACAGGTAGATAACAGGGACTCCGTTTATAATTTGCCGCTGCTGAAGCGGATGTATCATTATCTGGACACACACGGGGAACTGTTTTATATCGAGTATCGGGGTGTGCTTTGTGGTGACGTCAGCCTGCGGACGACAGGTGAGCTGGCCATCGTCATCTGCAAGGAGTACCAGAATAAACACATCGGGCGGAAGGTCATCGAAAAAATGCTGGAGCTGGCTCGAGAAAGGGGCTTGGCGGAGTGCTTCGCGCACATCTATTCCTTCAATACCCAGTCGCAGAAAATGTTTGAATCCATTGGCTTCGTCCTACAGGACGAAGAACGCTATATCTACAAATTGCAAAAAGGAGAACCGACCATGACAAAACTGACTCTGGAAGAAAAGCAGGAGCTGATCCGAATGGCTCTTGCGGCCCGGGAAAAGGCCTATGCGCCCTACAGCGGCTTTATGGTGGGCGCAGCCCTGCGGGCCGAGGATGGCCGCATCTTCACCGGCTGCAATGTGGAAAACGCTGCCTTCACCCCTACCAGCTGCGCCGAGCGGACGGCACTGTTCAAGGCTGTGGCGGAGGGCGTGACCAAGTTCACCGACATCGCGGTGGTGGGCTCCCGCCGGGGCGAGGTCAACAAGCAGATCACCTCGCCCTGCGGCGTCTGCCGTCAGGCGCTGTTCGAGTTCGGCGGCCCGGAGCTGAATGTCATCATGGCAAGAAGCCCGGAGGACTTCATCGAGCGCAGTATGGACGAGCTGCTGCCCTTCGGCTTCGGCCCCTCCAATGTGGCGGGCAACAAGGCCGTGAAAGACTGAACGCAGCTGCGCGAAAAAGACCGGACGGAGCGGATTTTCCGGGATAAGTGTGATTTTTATACAATTTTGATAAAATATTTGTAAATGTTTTGTAATCGGAAAAGACTTGCATCTGTCACTTCTTCCCGCTATACTTGAGCCAGTAAATGTGCAGGTGCGCACATTTCGTCAATAAGACGCGATTATATTAAAATAAAAGGAGAGTTTTCATTATGATGATTTCTCGTCGTAACTTTCTGGCAGTGGCTGGCGCCGCTGCTGCTGCCGCTGCTCTGACTGCCTGCGGCGGTTCTTCCTCTTCCACCGCTTCCTCTGCAGCTGCTTCCACCAGCACTGCCGCTTCCACCGCTGAGGGCGGCGAGAAGATCGTGAAGGTCGCTCTGACCTGCGACACCGGCACCATCGACGATGAGAGCTTCAACCAGGCTTGCTGGACCGCTGTTTCCAGCTACATGGGCGATGACTGCCAGTACTACATCCCCGAGGCTGACGCTTCCGATGAGGACCGCGAGACCATGATCCGTCAGGCTGTCAACGACGGCGCTGACGTCATCGTCTGCGTCGGTTACCTGTACGGCGCTTCTCTGGCATGGGCTGCTGACCAGTACCCCGATGTCAAGTTCATCGCCGTCGACGTCACGCAGGGCGACATCGGCACCGATGCCATCCCCGCAAACTGCTACTGCATCACCTTCAAGGAGGAGCAGGCAGGCTATCTGGCAGGCTATGCCATCGTCAAGGACGGCAAGACCAAGCTGGGCTTCCTCGGCGGCATGGCTGTTCCCGCTGTTATCCGTTACGGCTACGGCTATGTTCAGGGCGCTGATGCTGCTGCTCAGGAGCTGGGCACCAACATCGACATCAACTACTTCTACGGCGGCCAGTTCTACGGCGATGCAAACATCACCTCCCGTATGGAGGGCTGGTACTCCAACGGCACTCAGGTCGTCTTCGCCTGCGGCGGCGGCATCTACACCTCCGCTGTTGAGGCTGCTCTGAAGAGCAACGGTTATGTCATCGGCGTTGACGTTGACCAGAACTACATCGGTGTCAACGGCGTGGCAGACGGCTCCTTCGCTTACAACCCCTTCATCACCTCTGCAATGAAGGGCCTGACCGAGGCTGTCAACACCGCTCTGTCCGACATTGAGGCAGGCGATTGGAACGACATCGCTGCTTCCAACGGCAACTTCGGTCTGGAGGACGGCGACTACATCGGCCTGCCCACCGATGCTGACAGCTGGAACTTCGAGACCTTCACCACCGACGAGTACGAGGCTCTGAAGAGCAAGATCAAGAGCGGCGAGATCGTTGTGGACAACAACTCTGACGACAGCACCAAGCCCACCGTCAGCGAGTTCACCACCGTCAACTACATCCAGTAATCAAGGCTTTCCCGGGCGGGATGCTCTGCAAAGGGCATCCCGCCTTTTTGCGTTCTTTCGGGCAGCGGGAGAGGACTGTTTGGCAGAATGCACAAAAGTAATACTTATGATATGGCAAAACACTAAATTTTCAAAAAGAAGTGTGCAAAACGACAAAAATACGGTATAATGGTCATTAGAATAGTATAAGTGTCGCTTGGACACGAAAGGAGAGTGAGCAGATTGGCAGAGGATTTTGTGATCGAGATGCTCCATATCACCAAGGAGTTCCCGGGCATCAAGGCCAACGACGACATTACCCTGCAGCTGCGAAAGGGCGAGGTCCATGCCCTGCTGGGCGAGAACGGTGCAGGCAAGAGCACGCTGATGAGTGTGCTGTTCGGCCTGTATCAGCCGGAGGAGGGTAAGATCCTCAAGAACGGCAAGGAGGTCGCCATCCGCAACCCCAACGATGCGAACGCACTGGGCATCGGTATGGTCCACCAGCACTTCAAGCTGGTGGAGTGCTTCAGCGTGCTGGACAACATCATTCTGGGTGTGGAGCCGAACAGGATGGGCTTTTTGCAGAAGGCCGAGGCCCGCAAGAAGGTCATGGCCCTGAGCGAGAAGTACGGCCTGCGTGTTGACCCCGATGCCCTCATCAGCGACATCTCGGTGGGTATGCAGCAGCGCGTGGAGATCCTGAAGATGCTCTACCGCGACAACGAGATCCTGATCTTCGACGAGCCTACCGCTGTGCTGACCCCGCAGGAGATCGACGAGCTGATGGAGATCATGCGCGGGTTCAAGAAGGAGGGCAAGTCCATCCTTTTCATCACCCACAAGCTCAACGAGATCATGGCGGTCGCCGACCGCTGCACCGTCCTGCGCAAGGGCAAGTACATGGGCACCGTGGACATCAAGAACACCACCAAGGAGGAGCTTTCCCGCATGATGGTCGGCCGCGATGTCCAGCTTCAGGTCGATAAAAAGCCCGCCCACCCGGGCGAGGTCGTGCTGGATGTGGAGGGCGTCACCATCCACAACGACCAGCGCAAGAAGGACTCCGTCAAGGATGTCACCTTTCAGGTCCACGGCGGCGAGATCGTCTGTCTGGCGGGCATCGAGGGCAACGGCCAGACCGAGCTCGTCTACGGTCTCACCGGCCTCGAGAAGCTGTCGGGCGGCAAGATCACGCTGGACGGCAAGGACATCACCCACGCCAGCATCCGCCAGCGCTCCAAGGACGGCATGAGCCACATCCCCGAAGACCGCCACAAGCACGGTCTGGTGCTGGACTACAGCCTCGAGAACAACATGGTGCTCCAGCGCTACTGGCAGCCCGAGTTCCAGAAGGGCGGCTTCATCCGGTCCGAGAAGGTCCGCGAGTATTCCGATAAGCTCATCGCCCAGTATGACGTCCGCAGCGGTCAGGGCAGCGCCACCATCGTGCGCAGTATGTCCGGCGGCAACCAGCAGAAGGCCATCATCGCCCGCGAGATCGACAGAGACCCCAAGCTGCTGGTGGCTGTTCAGCCTACCCGCGGCCTTGATGTCGGCGCCATCGAATACATCCACAGACAGATCGTCGCCGAGCGCGACAAGGGCAAGGCAGTCCTGCTGGTCAGCCTCGAGCTGGATGAGGTCATGAACCTGTCCGACCGCATCCTCGTCATGTACGAGGGCGAGATCGTCGGCGAGTTCGACCCCAAGACCACCACTGTGCAGGAGCTGGGCCTCTACATGGCCGGCGCACGCAAGCAGGGAAAGGAGAACAACTAAATGAACAAGAAAAAACTTTCCCACAGCAACCTCAACAGCTCCATCACCAGTGTGCTGGCCGCGCTGCTGTGCATCGTCATCGGCATGGCTGTGGGCTTCCTCGTGCTGCTGGCCATCAATCCGGCCCACGCATGGGGTGACGGCTTTGTCCGCATCGTCAAGGGCGGCTTCCATGATGCGCCCTACGGCGTCGGCAAGGAGCTGGCCAACGCAGCCCCTCTCATCATGACCGGCCTGTCCGTGGCCTTCGCGTTCAAGACCGGCCTGTTCAATATCGGTGCAGCCGGTCAGTACACGCTGGGCGCTTACGGTGCCCTCTACTGCGCCATCATGCTCAAGATGCCATGGTTCGTCTGCCTCATCGCAGCAACCATCCTCGGCGGCATCTGGGGCGCGATCCCCGGCTTCTTCAAGGCCTACTTCAACATCAATGAGGTCATCACCTCCATCATGTTCAACTGGATCGGCCTCTATCTGGTCAACGAGCTCATCTACCAGAACGGCACCGGCCCCATGTACGATGTGCGCAACACCCGCACCCTGAACCTCGGAAAGAGCGCCGAGCTGTCCAAGTCCCTCATTCCGGACTTTGGCCTGAACAAGATGTTCCAGACCAACAGCACCACCATCGCCATCTTCCTCGCAGCTGCGGTGGCCGTCCTCATCTGGGTCATCCTGAACAAGACCACCTTCGGCTATGAGCTGAAGGCCGTCGGCCTGAACAAGAGCGCAGCCCGCTATGCCGGCATCAATGAGAAGAAGAACATCATCCTCTCGATGGCCATTGCAGGCGCACTGGCCGGTTTCGGCGCAGGCCTCTACTACCTGTCCAATGTGTCCCAGTGGAACCCGCTGAACTCCACCAGCCTGCCCACCATGGGCTTCAACGGCATTTCCGTGGCCCTGCTGGCAAGCTCCAACCCCATCGGAACCATCTTCTCTGCGATCTTCATCTCCCACATCTCGGTCGGCGGCTCGTTCCTGTCCACCAAGTACTATCCCACGGAGATCTCCGACCTCATCAGCGGCATCATCATCTATCTGTGTGCATTCTCCATGCTGTTCCGGGGCAAGATCCACGCCCTGCTGTTCAGGAATGCGGACAAGACCAACGTGAATGCAGAGCCTGCCCCTGCTGAGACCAAAACCAAGAAGGAGGGCAAGTGATATGCTGCTTCTCATCAAGTATACCCTGCTGTATGGCATCGTGCTGATGCTGGTCGCTCTGGGCGGTATGTTCAGTGAGCACTCCGGCATCATCAACATCGCACTGGAAGGCATCATGGTCATCGGCGGCGTGGCGGGTGTCCTCACCCTCACTATGCTGCCTGCAAGCCTGCCTGCGTTTGCTACGGTCCTCATCGCCGTGCTGGTGGCGGCTCTCGCCGGTATGGTCTACAGCCTGCTGCTGGCCTTTGCCTCCATCAACCTGAAGGCGGATCAGACCATCGGAGGCACAGCCTTGAACCTGCTGGCGACGGCCATCGCCGTGGTCATCGCCAAGTATTTCAGCACGAGCGGCAGTGCCAAGCTGAACTACTCCAACAAGCCTTTCCTGTTCAGCCTCGGCGGTTTGGAGCTGAGCATCTTTGTCCCGCTGGGCATCGTCCTGCTCATCGTCAGCTATGTCGTGCTGTACAAGACCCGCTTCGGCCTGCGTCTGCGCGCCTGCGGCGAGCATCCTCAGGCAGCGGACTCCGTGGGCATCAACGTCTACAAGATGCGCTATGCCGGTGTCGTCATCTCGGGCGCACTGGGTGCCATCGGCGGTCTGGCTTACATCGTGCCGCCCGTCCAGACGTGGAACTTCGAGGTCGGCGTAGCCGGCGCAGGCTTCCTTGCGATGGCCGTTATGATCTTCGGTCAGTGGAAGCCCTTCAACATCTGCGGCGCGGCCATGTTCTTTGCTGTTTTCAAGAGTCTGGCCAACATCGCTGACTCCACCTTCCTCGCACAGCTCCACTGGTCCAGCAACATCTACAACATGATGCCCTTCGTGGCATCGATGGTCATTCTGGCCTTCACCTCCAAGAACAGCATGGCCCCCAAGGCCGAGGGCATCCCCTACGATAAAGGTTCCCGCTGATCCGAGGGCGTTTTTTCGGGGCGCAGCTGCTTTCCGGGCGGCTGCGCCTTTTTCGTTCTTTTTTCAACAGATTCCACAAAACGATGCTTGCTTTTGCGGAAGGATTTGCTATACTTGAAGTGCAATGTCATACTTATTGCCGACGGAAGAGCGTTGGCGGAGAATACGATTTAGGAGCGTGAACTTATGCGCATTTACGATCTGATCGCAAAAAAGCGGGACGGCGGCACCCACAGCCGCGAAGAACTGGAAGCCATCGTCAACGGCTTCGTCAGCGGCGAGGTGGCCGATTACCAGATGGCGGCATGGATGATGGCCGTCTATCTGCGGGGCATGACCGACGAGGAGACTGCCGAGCTGACCGACGTGATGGCCCACAGCGGCGTCATGGTCGATCTTTCGCCCATTCCGGGCATCAAGGTGGACAAGCACTCCACCGGCGGCGTGGGCGACAAGACCACGCTGGTCATCGCGCCCATCGTCGCGGCCTGCGGCGTCAAGATCGCCAAGATGAGCGGCCGCGGCCTCGGCCACACCGGCGGCACCATCGACAAGATGGAGAGCGTCCCCGGCACCAAGACCGCCCTCTCGCAGGAGGAGTTCTTCGCGCAGGTGAACAAGATCGGCCTGTCGGTCATCGGCCAGAGCGAAGGCATCGCCGTGGCGGATAAGAAGATGTACGCCCTCCGGGACGTCACCGCCACCGTCAGCTGCATCCCCCTCATCGCGTCCAGCATCATGTCCAAGAAGCTGGCCTCCGGCTCGGACGCCATCCTGCTGGATGTCACCACCGGCACCGGCGCGTTCATGAAGACTGTGGAGCAGAGCATCGAGCTGGCCAAACTGATGGTCTCCATCGGCACCCATCACGGCCGCCGCGTCGCTGCCATGATCACCGACATGGACACTCCGCTGGGCCGCAACATCGGCAACAGCCTCGAGGTCATGGAGAGCATGGACGTGCTCAAGGGGCACGGCCCCGCCGACCTGACTGAGGTGTGCTTACAGCTGGCCACCAATATGCTGGTTCTGGCCGACAAGGGCACCCCTGCCGCGTGCCGCGCCATGGCCGAGGCCGTCCTCGCGGACGGCTCCGCCTATGCAAAGTGCAAGGAAATGTTCGCGGCACAGGGCGGCGACATCCGGGTGCTGGACGACTACAGCCTCTTCGAAAAGCCCGCTGCCAGCTATGAGCTGCTGGCCGAGGAGGACGGTTACATCATCGCCAACGACGCCGAGAAGATCGGCTCGGCCAGCGTGCTGCTGGGCGCAGGCCGTCAGAAGAAGGGCGACCCGCTGGACTTTGCCGCCGGCATCACCCTCCACAAGAAGCGCGGCGACTATGTCCATAAGGGCGAGAGCCTCGCTACCTTCTACGGCGTAGCCGACCGATTCGACGCTGCCGCAGCCGAGTACCGCAGCGGCCTCGTCTACGGCCCCGAAAAGCCCGAAGAGGCCCCGCTGGTCTACGCCCTCGTCACCAAGGACGGCGTGGAGCGGTACGAATAAAGCCTGCAAAAACACCTGACAGCCCCGGGGTGCGCGCACCCCGGGGCTGCTTTTTCCGCCGAAATGGTGCTTTGCAGTGGATAAAACCGACAGAAGGGCCGATTTTGTAGATATTTGGCCCGAGATATGCTATAATCTACTCAATAGCGCCCAAACGGCGCAGAAGAGAAAGGGTTATTCTATGAAGATCGTTTTGGTGGGCGGCGGCAAAGTCGGCACAGCGCTGGCGCGGCAGCTCAGTGAAGAGGGTCATAATGTGACCGTTGTCGATACGAACAAGGCCCGTGTGGAGCACATCGGCGAATCCTACGACGTGATGAGCATTCTCGGCAACGGCTCGTCCATCACCACCCTGTCTGAGGCGGGCGTGGAGGAGGCGGATGTCTTCATTGCAGTCACCGGCTCGGACGAGCTGAACCTGCTGTGCTGTATGTTCGCAAGAAAGGCGGGCCACTGCCACGCCATCGCTCGTGTGCGCAACCCGTCCTACAGCCATGAGCTGGACTTTATCAAGAAGCAGATCGGCATCTCGGCCATCATCAACCCTGAGATGGCAGCGGCGAAGGAGATCTCGCATCTGCTGCGCTTTCCGGGTGCAAGCAAGATCGACACCTTTGCGGACGGGCGCGTGCGGCTCATCAAGTTCGCCCTGACCGAGCAGCAGGGGCTGGACGGTGTGGCCATCCATGAGATCCCCACCCAGCTCAAGAGCGACATTCTGGTCTGCGCCGTGGAGCGTGACGGTGGGGTCATCATCCCCAACGGCAACTTCGTACTGAAGAACGGCGATCAGGTCACCTTCCTCGCTACGCAGGAGAAGGCCCACGAGTTCTTCCAGCGCATCCATATGCCGGTGCGGCCGGTGCGCAATGCCCTCATCGTGGGCGGCGGTGCCATCGCCTACTACCTGAGTCAGGAGCTGCTGGAAAACCACGTGCGTGTGCGCATCGTGGAGCGCGACCCTGCCCGCTGCATGGAGCTGGCAGAACAGCTGCCCGGCGCACAGATCCTGAACGAGGACGGCTCCAACCGCGAATTCCTGCTGTCCGAGGGCATGGAGTCCACCGAAGCTTTTGTGGCCCTGACCAACATCGACGAGGAGAACGTGCTGCTGACCCTGTTTGCTAAAAAGCACTCCAAGGGCAAGCTGGTCACGAAGATCAACCGCCTCGAGTTCGACGATATTCTGGCCGGGCTGGATCTGGGCAGCATCGTCTACCCCAAATACATGACCTGCGATTACATCGTGCAGTACGTCCGTGCATTGCAGAACGAGGCCGGCAACAACATCAAGACCCTCTACCGCATCCTCGATGACCGCGTGGAGGCGCTGGAGTTCACCGTCCACGAGGAGAGCCGGGCCACCGGCGTGCCGCTGAGCCAGCTGCATCTGAAAAAGAACCTGCTGCTCTGCTGCATCACCCGCGGCGACCGCATCCTCATCCCCCGCGGCGGCGACCGCATTCAGGTGGGCGACAACGTCATCGTCGTCACGCTGGAGCACGGCCTGCACGACCTGCGGGACATCGTGGAAGGGTAACGGGGGACAGAACGTATGAATTATGCGATCGTCTTTCGTCTGCTGGGCTATATCCTGATGATCGAGGGCGTTTTGCTGCTGCTTCCGGCGGTGACGAGCCTCATTTACGCCGAGTGGGCTGTCATGGGCGTGTTCCTGCTGACAGCGGCCATCAGCGCGGCGCTGGGCCTCGGGCTGCGGACCATCAAGCCCCGCAGCAAGGTGTTCTATATGCGGGAGGGCTTCGCGGCCACGGCGCTGAGCTGGATCGCCATCAGTATCGTAGGCGCCGTGCCCTTCGTCCTCACCGGCTGCATCCCGAACCCGGTGGACGCCCTCTTTGAGACGGTGTCGGGCTTTACCACCACCGGTGCCAGCATCCTGCCCGCCGTGGAGAGCCTGCCCAACGGCATCCTGTTCTGGCGCAGCTTCACCCACTGGATCGGCGGCATGGGCGTTCTGGTCTTTCTGCTCTCGCTGCTGCCCCTGACCGGCGGCTCTCACGTCAACCTGATGAAAGCGGAAAGCCCCGGCCCGCAGGTGGACAAGCTGGTGCCGAAGGTGCAGTCCACGGCAAAGATCCTGTACGGCATCTATTTTGCACTGACGGTAGTGGAGTTCTGCTTCCTGCTGGCAGGCGGCATGAATGTATTCGACTCGATGCTCACGGCCTTCGGCACGGCGGGTACCGGCGGCTTTGGCTTCAAGAACGACAGCTTTGCCAGCTTCTCGCCCTACATCCAGTGGGTCGTGACCATCTTTATGATCCTCTTCGGCGTCAACTTCAACGCTTATTTCCTTCTGTTGCTGCGGAGGTTCCGCCGCGCAGCGTCCAGCGAGGAGGTCCGCGCCTATTTCGGCATCATTCTGGCGGCGGTGGCCGTCATCACGGTGAACATCCGCAGCCTCTACGGCACCTTCGGCGAGGCACTGCGCCACGCGGCCTTTCAGGTCGGCTCCATCATCACGACCACCGGCTTTTCCAGCTGTGACTTCGACCTCTGGCCCACGCTGGCCAAAGAGGTGCTGGTGCTGCTGATGTTCGTGGGTGCCTGTGCGGGCAGCACCGGCGGCGGCATCAAGGTCAGCCGTTTCCTGCTGCTGGGTAAGACGCTGGGCAAGGAGCTGAAACAGGCCCTTCACCCGCAGGTGGTGGCTCCCGTCCGGATGGACGGCAAGCTGGTCAACCACGAGACCATCCGCACCACCAACGTCTATATAGCGGCCTACATCTTCCTCTTTGGAGCGAGCCTGATGCTGGTGAGTCTGGACGGCTTTGACATGGTGACAAACTTTACCTCCGTCGCCGCCACCCTGAACAACATCGGCCCCGGCCTCAATCAGGTCGGCCCCATGATGAACTTCGGGGCTTATTCCAACTTCGCAAAGCTGGTGCTCATCTTTGATATGCTGGCCGGTCGTCTGGAGATCTTCCCGATGCTGGTGCTCTTCCTGCCCGATACATGGCGGAGATTCTAAGAAACTGCTATAGCAACGACAAAGCTCCCCCGGCTTGGACTGCCGGGGGAGCTTTTTGTGGTCTCAGAACGTCAGTTCGACCTTTTCCTGTGCGCGGTACTGCAGCGCTTCCAGCAGGGAATCCTCGTCGAGGAGACGCTTGCCTGCGAGGTCGGCCACAGTGCGGGCCACCCGGAGGATGCGGTCGTGGGCGCGGGCCGAGAGGCCCAGCGTCTCGTAGGAGGCCCGCAGGAGCTGCTCGGCGGCAGGGGTCATCCGGCAGATGCGCCGCACCTGCCCGGCGGTGAGCTGGGCGTTGCAGTGCACGCCCTCGTAGCCGGGGGCGGCGTACCGCTGGGTCTGAACGGCCCGCGCGGCAAGGACCTGCCTGCGCAGCTCGGCGCTGCTCTCGGAGGGAGAGACGCTGTGCAGCTCGTCAAAGGCGACGGGGTCCATCTCGACGCAGAGGTCGATGCGGTCCAGCAGCGGGCCGGACACCCGGCTGCGGTACTGCCGCACCGCGCTGGGGGAACAGGTGCAGGCCCGGGTGGGGTGGCCGTAGTAGCCGCACTTGCAGGGGTTCATGGCGGCAACGAGCTGGAAGCGGCTGGGGTAAGTGGCGCTGCCGGCGGCCCGGCTGACCGTGATGCAACCGTCCTCGAGGGGCTGGCGCAGCACCTCGAGGCTCTCGCGGGAAAACTCGGGCAGCTCGTCGAGGAAGAGGACGCCGCAGTTGGCCAGACTGCACTCGCCGGGGCGGAAGAGTGCGCCGCCGCCCGCCAGTGCCGTCGAGCTGGCCGAGTGATGGGGACTGCGGAAGGGCCGGGCCGTCACGAGGCCCCGGCCTGCGGGCATCTGCCCGGCGATGGAATAGATCTTGGTGGTCTCCACAGCCTCCTCCCGGCTCAGCGGGGGCAGGATGCCGGGAAGACGCCGGGCCAGCATGGATTTGCCGGTGCCGGGTGCGCCGATGAGCAGGACGTTGTGCCCGCCTGCAGCGGCAATGACCATCGCCCGGCGGGCCAGCGGCTGACCGCAGACGTCGGAGAAATCGGGGACATGGTTCCATGCGTCGGCAGGGTCGAAGGGAACAGGAGCTGTAGGCGGGATGGGCTGGACGCCCCGCAGAGCGTCCACGACCTGACGGGCCGTTGCAGCGGGGAAGACCTGCATCTCGCTGCCGCCGGCCTCAGCGGCCTCGGCGGCGTTCTCCGCCGGGACGTAGAGCGCCCGCACCCCGCTGGCGGCGGCTTCCAGTGCCATCGGCAGCACGCCGGACACGGGCCGCAGGCTGCCGTCCAGCGCCAGCTCACCCAGAAAGGCGGTGTCCTTCGGCGGCGTTTCCAGCTGCCCGGAGGCCGCCAGCACGGCCAGCAGCAGGGGCAGGTCGTACACCGGGCCGGTCTTGCGGACATCGGCCGGGGCGAGGTTGATGGTGATGCGGCGGTCGGGCCACTTGAAGCCCAGATTCTTCAGGGCCGCATGAACGCGGTCGCCGCTCTCCCGGACGGCAGAGTCCGGCAGGCCGACGATGGAGAGGGCAGGCATCCCGCCCGAGATGTCGGCCTCGACCTCTACCGGGAAGCCGTTGAGGCCCTTGAGGCCGAAGCTCTTGAGGACTGCGTACATGGGGCGCTCCTTTCTGCCCGACAGGGGGCGGCAGGGCCATTAAAATTTTTGATTTGTGCTGTTGTATCCATTCCAAAAAAAGAATCACTGCATGATTCTACGTAGTGCCGATGTTTATTTTGAGATAACGTACGAAAAATGTAAAATCGTTGGATAAGAAACGACTAAGAAATGGAAAAAGCAGGGCATTGCCGTCCGGGTTCGACACAATTTTTTATCTGAATCTATTATATTAGAGGGCATGTGAGATGTCAACGAGACACGCGCGATGAGAACAGGCAAAAAACAAGATCGGAGGAAGGATCATATGGTTGCGAAAGAGTACTGCTGTTATACCCGGCCCTATTCGAATATCGAAGGCTATCAGCGCGCATACACGCTGTGCTATTACGCAAGCCTGGAGGAAGAGGGTGTCGTGTTGGCAGTGCAGCGGCAGCAGGGCGGGGAATGCACGACGGAACAGGTCATCTGCCCGACGGGCGACTTCGGGCGGCTGATGCCTTTGATGCGGTATCTGTGCGAAAATGGCGTTGGACTGGGCCATTGGATAGAAGTGCTGGACGACGCAGGGGGTGACCTACTGGCCCTGTATGGCAGCAGAGGGAGGCCGGCAAAGCGGAAAGCCGACGCGATTTGTAGCATTTGCTGGTTTTGAGGGGGAAAACTTGGTACATAATCCTGAATTGACACAAAGCGTTTAAAAGCTTATAGTATAAGTAGACTTGGATGAATTTGTCCATTATGGTCAAAAATAACAAAGGTAAGGTGTGCAATATGTATCAGGATGAGTATAAGCGCTGGCTGGCAGCAGATCTGGAAGACGCAGATCTGAAGCCGGAACTGGCCAAGATCGAGGGAAATGACGACGAGATCAAGGACCGCTTCGCCGTTGCGCTGAAGTTTGGCACCGCCGGCCTGCGCGGCGTGCTGGGCGCTGGCACCAACCGTATGAACATCTACGTCGTGCGTCAGGCCACGCAGGGTCTGGCAAACTGGGTCAAGACGCAGGGCGGCAATCAGACCGTGGCCATCAGCTACGACAGCCGCCTCAAGAGCGACATCTTTGCCAAGACGGCTGCCGGGGTCCTGGCAGCGAACGGCATCAAGGTGCGCATCTACGACGCGCTGATGCCGGTCCCCGCCCTGAGCTTTGCCACCCGTTACTACGAGTGCAACGCGGGCATCATGGTCACAGCTTCGCACAACCCCGCCAAGTACAACGGCTACAAGGCCTACGGCCCCGACGGCTGCCAGATGACCGATGACGCCGCCGCTATCGTCTACGATGAGATCCAGAAGACCGATGTCCTCACCGGCGCAAAGTACATCTCCTTTGCAGAGGGTGTCGAGCAGGGCCTCATCCGCTTTGTGGGCGACGACTGCAAGAACGCCCTCTACGCTGCCATCGAGGCACGTCAGGTGCGCCCGGGCCTGTGCAAGACTGCCGGCCTGAAGCTGGTGTACAGCCCGCTGAACGGCTCCGGTCTGGTGCCGGTCACCCACGTCCTGAACGATATGGGCATCACCGACATCACCATCGTGCCGGAGCAGGAGTATCCCAACGGCTACTTTACCACCTGCTCTTACCCCAACCCTGAGATCTTCGATGCCCTGAAGCTGGGCCTCGACCTCGCCACCAAGACCGGTGCAGACCTGATGCTGGCCACCGACCCCGACGCCGACCGCGTGGGCATCGCCATGAAGTGCCCGGACGGCAGCTATGAGCTGGTCTCCGGCAACGAGATGGGCGCTCTGCTGCTGGACTACATCTGCGCAGGCCGTATCGAGAAGGGCACCATGCCGAAGGACCCCGTCGCCGTCAAGTCCATCGTCTCCACCCCGCTGGCCGACGCCATTGCCGCTCATTATGGCGTGGAGATGCGCAGCGTGCTGACCGGCTTCAAGTGGATCGGCGATCAGATCGCAAATCTGGAGGCTGCCGGTGAGGTGGATCGCTTCATCTTCGGCTTCGAGGAGAGCTACGGCTATCTGGCTGGTCCCTACGTCCGCGATAAGGACGCCGTCATCGGCTCCATGCTCATCTGCGAGATGGCCGCTTACTACCGCAGCATCGGCTCCTCCATCAAGCAGCGTCTGGAAGAGATCTACAAGGAGTATGGCCGCTACCTGAACAAGGTGGACAGCTTCGAGTTCCCCGGCCTGACCGGCATGGAGAAGATGGCTTCCATCATGCAGAAGCTGCGTGACGAGCCCCTCACCGAGCTGGCCGGCCACAAGGTGGTCAAGGTCACCGACTACAAGAAGCCCGAGGAGACCGGCCTGCCTGCCGCAAATGTCCTCATCTACACTCTGGACAACGGCGCTACCGTGGTCGTCCGTCCCTCCGGCACTGAGCCGAAGATCAAGACCTACTTCACCACGCTGGGCAAGGACCTCGCCGAGGCACAGGCTCAGAAGGATGCTCTGGCTGCTGCCATTGAGCCCATCCTCGCATAACACGGAAATCCCATCAGAAATTTATGCCCCCGTTCAGCGCCAAAAGTGCTGCACGGGGGCATTTTTGATGGGTGTGGGCGGTTGCAGTTTGGGGCCTGATACGCTATAATATTCAATGAGTCATAATAAGCTCCGGGCAGTGTGACACGGGGCAGGAAAAAAATGGGGCAGGTGTAAGAAATTGGACTATCGTGTGACGGCTGTTCTGGTGGCGGCAGGCTCCTCCACCCGGATGGGATTTGATAAACTGAGCTTTGATCTGGGCGGCGAGACCGTGCTGGAGCGGAGCGTCCGGGCTTTCGACGAGTGCCCGGAGGTGGACGAGCTGGTTCTGGTGACTGGCGCGTCGGGCGAGAACGCAGAGCGGGCCGCAGCCCGGTGCAAAAAGCCGGTGCAGCTGGTGCGGGGCGGTGCGACCCGGGCCGAGAGCGCCCGGAACGGCGTAGCCGCTGCCCACGGGGCGCTGGTGGCCGTCCACGATGCGGCCCGGCCCTTCGTGAGCGGGGAGGTCATCGCCGCCGTGCTGAAGGCGGCTGCCCGCTGCGGGGCTGCCGCCCCGGCAGTGCCGGTGAAGGACACCATCAAGCAGGCAAAGGGCGGCAGCGGCAAGACGGTGCCCGCCGGCTGCATGGTGGAGGATACCCCCGACCGCAGCACCCTTTATGCGGTGCAGACGCCCCAGTGCTTCGACCGCGCAGCCTATCTGGCGGCGCTCGACGAGCTGGA
>OIRD01000266.1_pt1 | contig 16312 bp, 10 predicted proteins | sample 1586051 | NCBI WGS metagenome assembly OIRD01 (sample SAMN02675048, study PRJEB24791) | human gut metagenome, SKBSTL034 | isolation source: stool | host: Homo sapiens | place: USA
CTTCGACCGGGTGAAGAAGGCGATGGTCAGGGGCAGCGAGGTAGTGGTAGTGATAGAATAGAAAATGGGGGGGAAAGGGACATCTTGGCAAGAAAAACTGCATTTTCTCGGTTTCCCAGAAGTTTCATTGCGTAAAAATCATCATATTATTTTCAATTATTCTTAGTCCTTATAATCTACCTTGATCACGATGACGCGGATGGTCTGGATAACCTCTCTTGCAGCCACATTTCTGTGCTGGATTATGACAGCAGGTATGCGCACCGGCGACCATCAATGTACTGAATAAAAGGGCTATGCCCCAGATAATCTTCTTCATTTTGACTTATTAAATTGTAGCGTTAGTTAAATTTGAGGGCAAAAGTACAAAGAATATTCGAGAAAACAAACGGAAAATGGAGATTTCTTCGTATCTTTGCACACATATTTTGTAAGATTATGAAGAAACTGTATATTCTTTTGTGTGGGGCAACGGCGGCCCTGCTGATGGCGGCATGCCAGGGAGGAAAGACGGCTGCTGCTGATGCGGAGGCTGGCGATACCCTGGAGATGAAGTACGCCAAGTTGCTCACCATCGTGAAGCATGGCGATGTGGAAGAGACTTCCGATGCAGCAGAAGGTATTGATTATCAGTATACTGAGGCTATCATCGCCAACCCCTGGAAGGCGGGAACGATGCTGCATCGCTACATCCTGATTCCGAAGGGAGAGGAGGGGGATAAGACGGTGGCGATGCTTGCCAGAAGGCACAGCACGGGGGCGAGATGCACTACCGATACCGTGCGCACGCCGGTGGAGAGGAGTGCCGTTTTCATCGCTCCCCATTGCCAGCTGATGTACGAAATGGGCTGCCAGCAGGCCATCCGTGGTGTCTGCGATCTCGATTACATCAATATTCCGGATGTAAAGAAGAGGGCTGCTTCTGGAGGAAATGCTTCTGCAGGAAAAGCTTCTGCAGAGAATGCTGCTGCCGGAAATTCCATCGTGGATTGCGGTTCGAGCATGGCACCCGACATCGAGCGCATCATCGCCCTGAAACCCGAAGCCATCCTACTTTCGCCTTTCGAGAACAGCGGAGGATATGGCAAGCTCGACAAGCTGCACGTGCCCATCATCGAGGCTGCCGACTATATGGAGTCTTCGCCGCTGGGCAGGGCGGAATGGATGAAATTCTATGGCATGCTCTTTAAAAAAGACGGGAATGCACCGAAGACCGCTCTTGCTGTATCTTGCGAACCAAAGGCAGATTCGCTCTTTGCGAAGATAGAAAAGGAATATCTGAAGCTGAAAGCTGAGGCAGCCGGGTATCCGAAGGGCCTCTCCATCCTGACCGAAAGAAAGACGGGCAATGTATGGTATGTGCCTGGTGGCCAGAGCACTATCGGTATTCTGCTGGAGGATGCCAACGCCCGTTATATCTTCGAGGACGATGAACACAGCGGAAGTCTGGCGATGAGTCCGGAGCAAATCTTGGCGAAGGGAAAGCAGGTGGATGTATGGGCGTTCAAGTATTTCGGTGGTGCCCCTCTTTCGCAGACTCAACTGCTTCAGGAATATGACGGCTACAAGGCTCTTGCTGCCTTCAGCCGGGGTAATATCTATCAGGTAGATACCTCTACGGTACCTTATTTCGAACTTACGAGTTTCCATCCCGAACTGCTGCTCAGAGAGTTCATCATCCTGGCTCATGGCGAGCGGTTCGGCAAATTGAGATTCTATAAGAAATAGGGCTTTAATCAGAGATTTTACAAGAAATAGTTTTAGTGAATGAAAACCATCGTTTTAGGGGCAATCGCCATTATCATACTGTTTTTCGCCAACCTGGCATGGGGGAGTGTAAACATCCCATGGCAGGACGTGGGGGCGATTATTTCGGGCTCTCAGACCGACGAAACCTACCGCTATATTCTGTTGGAATCGCGACTGCCGGCGGCAATTGCCGCTTTGTTTTCGGGCGCGGCCCTCGCCACGAGCGGCTTGCTCCTGCAGACAGCCTTCCGCAATCCTCTGGCGGGTCCTGATGTATTCGGTATCAGCAGCGGAGCCGGACTGGCGGTAGCCATCGTGATGCTTGCCTTTGGCGGCAATATTGCCCTGGATGATTTAGGGGTAGGTTTTCTGGGCGATGCCGGCAACTATGCCATCGGCGGTTTCCTGGCTATCCTCATCGCTGCCTTTATAGGGGCTATGGTGGTGATGGGCATCATCACCTTCTTTTCTGCCATTGTGCGCAGCCATACGGTACTGCTCATCATCGGACTGATGGTGGGTTATCTTGCCAGCAGCGCCATCTCTTTGCTCAATTTCTTCAGCACGGCAGAGGGCGTGAAATCGTATATGGTTTGGGGCATGGGCAGCTTTGGCAATGTTTCGAGCCAGCAGATGATGTTCTTCATCCCGTTAGCCCTCATTGCCCTGGCTGCGTCTCTGCTCCTTGTAAAACCGCTGAACGCCATGCTGTTAGGCGAACAGTATGCCGAGAATCTGGGTTTCAACATCAGGCGTTTGCGCATCGTTCTGCTCATCATCACCGGTCTTCTTACGGCTGTGGTTACCGCCTTTTGCGGTCCCATCGCCTTCATCGGCCTGGCAACGCCGCATATCGCCCGCCTCATCATCGGCACGGAGAATCATCGCCGTCTGTTGCCCGTCACGATGCTGATGGGTGCATCCATTGCCCTTCTCTGCAATTTCTTCTGCACCCTTCCGTCGGACGGTGGCATCATCCCCCTGAATGCCGTCACCCCGCTGTTCGGCGCCCCCGTCATCATCTATGTGTTGGTGAAAAAGCGCATCTAATTGCATATAAAAAAGCGTTTCTAGTTCGAAGAGATGAACCAGAAACGCTTTCTTTGTTATACTATGTTTTACTTGCGGAAGTTCTGTTACTTATTCACGACATTAATCGGATTGCCCTCGAGAAATGCCTTGACGTTGGCGGCAACCTGCTTGTTGAGGCGCTCGCGAGCCTCGTAGGTGGCCCAGGCAATATGAGGGGTGAGGTAAGCATTAGGCTCGCCGAAGAGCGGATTCTCCTTTGATGGCGGCTCCTGAGCCATTACGTCGGCACAGTAGGCACCCAGACTGCCTTCGTGGAGGGCAGCAGCTACGGCCTCCTCATCTACCAGCGGACCGCGACCCGTATTAACCAGGATGGCGGTATCCTTCATCTTCTCCAGACTCTCCTTATTGATGAAATGATAGGTGTCATCAGAAAGCGGACAATGGAGCGAGAGAATATCGCTCGTGGCAAGCAAACCCTCCTTGCTCACCTTCTGGATCCACTCAGGCAGATCGCTCGAATTCTTGCTGGTGCAGGCACAGATGTTCATGCCAAACTGGCGGGCGATGTTGGCAACTTTCATGCCGATATTGCCCAATCCCATGATACCCAGTGTCTTGCCGGCAAGCTCCATCAGTGGGGTATCCCAATAACAGAAATCCTTATTGTAAGCCCAGCGCTCGTTGCGGTTCTCCTGGGTATAATGCTCTACGCGGTTGGTTACGGCAAGGATGAGGGCGAAGGTCATCTGCGCCACGCTGTCGGTGCTGTAGGCAGGAATATTGGTTACGATGATGCCCTGTTTCCTGGCAGCCTCGATGTCTACCACGTTGAAACCGGTAGCCTGGATACCGATGTATTTCAGTTTAGGAAGCTGCGCCAGCGTCTCTGCATCTATCTGCACCTTGTTCAGAAGGATGATGTCGGCATCCTTGGCACGTTCCACTTTCTCTGCATCTGATGTGCGAGGATAAACTACCACCTCGCCCAGTTTCTCCAGAAGATGATAATCCAAATCTCCCGGGTTTGCGGCATAGCCGTCTAGAATAACAATCTTCATAAATTTTTCCCGTTTTCTGTTGTTATAAAATTCAAGACCCATCTGTCCTGACAAATCTGAGTCTGAGTTTATTTTAATGGGAAAAGCCTTCCCCTTGAGAAAGAGAAAGGCTTTTCCGTATGTATGGTTTATTCGTTCATCAAGTAGTTCTTGAATGATGCGAAATCCTTGGTCATCTGGATGCTCTTCTTCTCACCCTTCATGAATTCTGCAAGGCGTGCAGGAATCTCTATGTCGCTGTCAAGGATGCTGTCTACCTTCTCCTTGAACTTGGCTGGATGAGCGGTCTCGAGGAACACGCCAACCTCACCTGGCTTCAACTGCTCCTTCAGGGCGCGATAGCCGCAAGCTCCGTGAGGGTCAAGCACATACTTGGTTTCATTGTAGCACTGCTTCATGGTTTCTGCAATCTGCTCGTCCTTGTATGTAGCACCACCGATGTAGGCAGCGATGGCATCATGATCGCCCTTGTAGAGGTCGTAGATGCGGGCAAAGTTTGATGGGTCGCCTACGTCCATGGCATTGGCGATGGTCTGCTTGCTAGGCTGTGGATTATACTTGCCTGTCTGCAGATACTCGTAGAAGATATCGTTGGCGTTGTTGGCTGCGATGAAGCGGTGGATAGGCAATCCCATCTCATGACCGAAGAGTCCGGCTGTGATGTTGCCGAAGTTGCCGCTAGGCACGCAGATAACCAGCTTGTCGGCGAGACCCTTCTCCTTCATGCGGGCATAGGCATTGAAATAATAGAATGCCTGAGGCAGGAAGCGGGCTACGTTGATAGAGTTGGCTGAGGTGAGCTTCATGTGCTTGTTGAGCTCCTCATCCATGAACGCAGACTTCACCAGTGCCTGGCAGTCATCGAATACGCCATCTACCTCGAGGGCTGTGATGTTCTGGCCGAGGGTAGTGAACTGGCTCTCCTGAATCTTGCTCACCTTGCCCTTAGGATAGAGCACGTAAACATGGATGCCGTCAACGCCGAGGAAACCGTTGGCAACAGCCGAACCGGTATCGCCCGATGTAGCTACGAGCACATTCACCTCTTCCTTGCCCTCCTGACGTACGAAGTACTGCAGGAGACGGGCCATGAAGCGCGCACCCACATCCTTGAAGGCGAGGGTAGGACCATGGAACAGCTCGAGAGAGTAGATGTTTGGCTCTACCTCGACTACAGGGCAGTCGAATGCCAGGGTATCGTATACAATCTTCTTCAATGACTCGGCATCAACGTCCTCGCCAAAGAAGGCATCAGCTACCTTGTAGGCAATCTCCTGGAAGGAGAGTTTCTCGATGTTGTCGAAGAAATCCTGTGGCAACTTCTTGATGATTTCTGGCATATAGAGGCCACGGTCTTCTGCCAGACCTTTAACTACCGCCTTGTGAAGGTCGGCGATGGGTGCTTTCTTATTTGTTGAATAATATTTCATTTTTTACTTTTAACTTTGAGATTTGAACATTAAACTTTATGATTAGCTTTGGGGACTATCATGAAGCCGTTGATTTTAATTGATCGCCATGAAGGCATTCATGAATTCCTGCAGCTGCAGCATGCCGTAACCGCCACTCACGCAGCTTACCTCGTCATACTTCTCTACGCTATCCGGCTCAATGCCAGGGTAATAGATGATGAAAGGTACAGGCTCCTTGACGTGGGTACGAATCTCTACCGGAGTAGGATGGTCGGGGAGAACTGCGATGCATACCGGCTCGTCCCAGGTGCTTACCTCATCGAAGATAGGCTTGATGAGTCGCTGATCGAGGTTCTCGATAGTCTTCAGCTTCAGTTCCAGATCGCCATCATGACCTGCCTCGTCGCTCGCCTCTACGTGAACATAAACGAAGTCGTCGCCGTCCTTCAATGCCTGGATAGCTGCAGCTGCCTTGCCCTCATAGTTGGTATTGGCAAGACCGGTAGCGCCCTCAACGATGATGTTGCGCAGACCGGCGTAATGGCCGATGCCTCGAATCAGGTCTACGGCAGAAATCACAGAACCCTTCTTGATCTGTGGATACATCTGGGAGAGGGTGAGCATGTGCGGACGGTAACCGCCGCCCCAAGGCCAGATAAGATTGGCCATTCGTTCGCCACGCTCCTTGCGCGCCACATTGAAAGGATGGTTCTCCAGGAGTTCCTGACTCTCGAGAATCAGCTGGTTCAGAAGGTCGGCTGTATCACGACGGCTGATGTGACCCTCATCGCCTCCAATCTCCGGCAAGATAGGTTTCACCATCAGCTTATTCCATTCCTCGTTGGGATGATCATGAGGTGGGGCACAGTCGATATGCTTGTTTCCGTGCTTCACCACCAGAAGATGGCGATACTGGATGCCGGTAACAAACTTGACATCAGGATATTTCTTGCCGAGGGTATCGTTGAGATACTTGATGAGCACATCCGCATCTTCCGTTTCCAGGTTACCACCGTTGTGGGTGATAATCTTGCCGTCCTGCACATTGATGATGTTGCAGCGCAGGGCAAGGTCGGTAGGCTCCAGTTCATAGCCGATGCTGGCAGCCTCGAGCGGTCCGCGTCCTTCGTAAACCTCGTTCTGGTCATAGCCCATGATAGAGCTGTTGGCTACCTCAGAACCCGGATGGAATCCATCTGGCACGGTAACGAGTCTTCCTGTCTTGCCCTTCTTGGCAAGCATATCCATATAGGGTTTATTGGCGTATTGCAGGAGTGTCTTTCCACCCAGTCTTTCTACCGGGTGGTCAGCCATTCCGTCGCCAAGAATGATAATATGTTTCATCTCTTCTTTTAATGTTAAGTGTTAAATGTTAGCGATACTCATGATGTTGGCGAATACACCGGCAGCAGTTACGCTGGCTCCGGCACCATAGCCCTGAATCATCATAGGGTATTCTTTATAGCGCTCGGTGGTGAGCAGCACGATGTTGTTGGAACCTTCCAGATTGTAGAACGGATGCTCAGGACCTACAGCCTGCAAACCTACGCTTGTCTTGCCGCCATCCAGGGTAGCAACGAAGCGCCAGCGTTTGTGCTCTACATCGAGCGCCTTGCGCTTAGCCTCGAAATCGGCATCGAGTTCAGGAAGTTTCTTCCAGAAGTTGTCGAGCGACCCCTTGAAGTATTTGTCTGGCACGAAGAGGTTTTTCTCTACATCTTCCTGCTCTACGCGGTAACCTGCCTCGCGGGAGAGAATCACCAGCTTGCGAATCACGTCCATACCGCTCAGGTCTATACGTGGATCAGGCTCGCTGTAGCCCTTCTCCTTAGCCAGTCTCACGGTCTCAGAGAATGGGACGACGCTGGAGATGGCGTTAAAGATAAAGTTGAGCGTACCTGAGAGAACTGCCTCAATCTTAAGGATTTTATCTCCGGAGTTGCGGAGGTCGTTGATGGTTCCGATGATAGGAAGACCGGCACCTACGTTGGTCTCAAAACGGAATACTACACCACGCTGGATGGCAGTCTTCTTCAGTTTCTCGTAGTTCTCATATTCGCTTGATGCAGCTATCTTGTTGGCTGCGATAATGCTTACGTTGTGCTCCAGCAGACTCTGGTAGAGAGCGGCCACATCCTTGCTGGCAGTACAGTCTACAAACACGCTGTTGAAGATGTTCATCGCCAGGATGGTATCGCGCAGAACCTCTGGAGTGCTTGGGTCTGATTTCTTCAGTTCCTCGCTGTAGTTCTCGAGATCAATACCATCGCGGTTGAAGATGGCGTTCTTGGAAGAAGCGATACCCACCACGTTGAGCTTCAGTTTGCTGCGCTCCATGAGGTCGGCATACTGGTTCTTGATCTGCTCGATAAGCTTTCCGCCCACGGTACCCACACCGCAGATGAAGAGGTTCAGCACCTTGTATTCTGAAAGGAAGAAACTGTCGTGGAGTACGTTGAGTGACTTTCTCAGATAATCGCTCTTCACTACGAACGAGATGTTGGTCTCTGAAGCACCCTGTGCACAGGCGATGACGGAAATACCGCTACGGCCGAGGGTTCCGAAGAGCTTACCGGCGATACCGGCAGCATGCTTCATGTTTTCACCCACGATGGCGATAGTAGCCAAGCCCTTCTCTGCGTGCATTGGGAACATGGCACCATCGGCAATCTCGTTGTGGAACTCATTGTTCAATACCTTTACAGCCTCTTCTACATCCTGCTCGCGCACACCGATAGAGGTTGAGTTCTCTGATGATGCCTGTGACACCATGAACACAGAGATGCCCTCGTTGGCAAGAGCGGTGAAGATACGGCGGTTTACACCAATCACACCGACCATGGAAAGACCGGTTACGGTGATGAGCGCTGTACCGTTGATGGAAGAGATACCCTTGATAGGCTTCTGGTCGCCATCTATCTTGTTCTTGATGATGGTGCCCGGAGCATCTGGGTTGAAGGTGTTCTTAACCTTGATAGGAATATTCTTGACACAAACCGGGTAGATGGTTGGAGGGTAGATGACCTTTGCACCAAAGTTGCAAAGCTCCATCGCCTCAACGTAACTCAGTTCGTTGATGGTATAAGCTGATTTGATGACACGTGGGTCAGCGGTCATGAAACCGTCTACATCAGTCCAGATTTCGAGCACTTCTGCATCGAGGGCAGCTGCTATGATGGCAGCTGTGTAGTCGCTACCGCCACGGCCAAGGTTGGTGGTGCGATCTGTGTTCTTGTCACGACTGATAAAACCCGGAACGAGAGATATGCGTGGAATTTCTGCAAAGGCTTCTTTTACCAATTTGTTGGTCAGCTCGCTGTCGAGTACATGCTTGCCTTTGCCGTTCTTGCGCTCAGTCTTGATGAAGTTGCGGGAGTCGAACCATTTGGCTCCACGAATCAAAGTGGCAACAATCTTGGAACTGAGTCTTTCACCATAACTCACGATGGCATCCTGCGTTTTCTCGCTGAGGTCGTGGATGAGGTACACACCAAAATAGATGCTCTTCAACTGCTCGAAGAGGGCATCAACCGATTTGAATAAGTTTTCTCTGTCTGTAGTGTCGGTGATGATGGTATCTATCATCTTGTGGTGGCGATCAACCATGGCTTCGAATTCTACTTTCCACTGTTCATCACCCTTGAGGGCAAGTTGAGAGGTTTGCAAGAGTTTGTCCGTGATACCGCCAAGCGCGCTCACGACAACCACTACACTCTGTTTCTTAGCCTCGTTTTCAACGATACGTTTCAAGCTGAGGATGCTTTTTACGGAACCAACCGATGTTCCGCCGAATTTTAATACTTTCATATGTTCTTGAATTTTACGTTGGTAATGTAATGCCTCCCCCGAAACGACCGGGGCCGAAGCAGAACTTGAGGGCAAATGTACGAATAATATATCAAACTGCCAAGGATTTTAACAAAAAAAGTAGCATATTGTAGATAAAAAAGCTATTTCAGTAGATAATTATAGGCTCTTCCTCTCCCTTATACCTTATTATATATATAAAAAACGTTGAAATGTTTGGGTGTTTCGGATTATTTGCTTAATTTTGCGCTTGCAATTCAATGCATAAAAGACATAAGCATAACAAACATAAGAAGGAACGAATGAAATATCTTTTATTCTCAGATATCCACGGCTGTTTGCCAGCCCTGGAAAAGGTCCTCGATTTCTTCGAGGCTGAACATTGTGACATGATGTGCATCATGGGGGATATCATCAATTATGGTCCCCGCAACCGCATTCCGGAAGGAATCGATCCTAAGGGTATCGTAGAAAGACTGAATGCGCTGGCAGATAAGATTGTCGCTGTGCGTGGCAACTGCGATGCGGAAGTAGACCAGATGCTCCTCGATTTCCCTATCATGGAGACCTATGCCTTGCTGGTAGACGGAGGCACGCGCTATCTTCTGACTCATGGACATGTATACAATAAAGAGAACATGCCGAAGGGTCCTTACGAGGCTATGATCTATGGCCACTCCCATCTCTGGGAACTCTCTCATAACGAGAAGGGGCAGGCCATCGTAAATACCGGCAGCATCACCTTCCCGAAGGGTGGCAATCCGCCAACCTTTGCAACATTGGAAGATGGTAAGTTCACCATGTATCAGCTGGATACGCTCGAAGTGCTGGCTACAATGGAAGCATGAAAAAGTGAAAGTGAAAAGTGAATTGTGAATGTAATGCGAAATCCGTAATATGGAATCGGTCACTTGTCACTTTTATAAAACTAATCATAAAGTTCAAAGCTCAAAGTAAATGATTCAAGAATACCAGATAAGAATTCTGCCCGAACAGGCAGCAAGCGAGGAAGGCATCAAGCGTTATCTCGCCAAAGAAAAGGGATTGGATGTAAGAACGCTCAACCAGGTGAGGGTTTTGAAGAGAAGTATCGATGCCCGTCAGCGCACCATCTTCGTCAACCTGAAGGTGCGTGCTTATATCAACGAATTTCCGCAGGACGACCAGTATGTCCATACCGAATATCCGGATGTGAGCAGCAGACCTCGTGTTATCGTTGTGGGTGAGGGACCTGGCGGTCTCTTTGCTTCCCTGCGCCTGATAGAACTGGGTTATCGTCCTATCGTGCTGGAGCGAGGCAAGGATGTGCGCGAACGCAAGAAGGACCTCTCTAACATTACCAAGACTCAGAAGGTAGATGGGGAGAGCAACTACTGTTTCGGTGAAGGTGGAGCCGGTGCTTATAGTGACGGCAAACTCTATACACGAAGCAAGAAAAGGGGAAGTGTAGATAAGATTCTGAACGTATTCTGCCAGCATGGTGCCAATACCAATATCCTGGCAGATGCCCATCCGCATATCGGTACCGACAAGTTGCCACGCGTCATTGAAAACATGCGCAACACCATCATCAAGTGTGGCGGCGAAGTGCATTTCCAGACCAAGATGATTCGTCTGATCCTTGAGAGTGAAGGTAAACTGACGGCACCTGATGCCGCAGCTGGCGATAGGGTGATAGGTGTAGAAGCCGTGAATCTGGCTACGGGTGCTGAGGAAACTTATCGCGGACCGGTTATCCTGGCAACAGGCCATAGTGCCCGCGATGTATACCGCTATCTCGCTTCGGCAAAGATAGATATCGAGGCAAAAGGCATCGCCGTAGGTGTGCGTCTGGAACATCCTTCCCAACTCATTGACCAGATTCAGTATCACAATAAGAGTGGTAGAGGAAAATATCTGCCTGCTGCCGAATATAGCTTTGTTACTCAGGTAGATGGCAGAGGTGTCTATAGCTTCTGTATGTGTCCGGGCGGTTTTGTGATTCCGGCTGCTACAGGACCGGAACAGTTAGTGGTGAACGGTATGAGTCCGAGCAACCGCGGTACTGCCTGGAGCAATTCGGGCATGGTGGTGGAAACTCATCCCGAGGATGTGGCGCAGTTTGTGAAGGAACATCAGTCTGTCATCGAACAGCAGGAAATGAAGGCACAGGAGAATGCTTCACTCTTCACTCCTCACTCTTCACTCCAGATGATGTACTTCCAGGAAATCGTGGAAAAGCAATGCTGGCAGCAGGGCAACATGAAGCAGACTGCTCCGGCACAGCGCATGGCTGACTTCGTGAACAATCGATTGAGTTATGATCTGCCAAAGAGCAGCTATGCTCCAGGCTTGATTTCGAGTCCGTTGCATTTCTGGATGCCGTCTTTCGTGAGCAAGCGACTGCAGGAAGGCTTCAAGACCTTCGGCAAGAATGCCCATGGTTTCCTGACCAACGAGGCTACGCTGATAGCGATGGAGACGAGAACCTCATCGCCTGTCCGCATCGTCCGTGACCGCGAAACCTTGCAGCATGTCCGCATCCAGGGACTCTTCCCATGTGGCGAAGGTGCTGGTTATGCAGGCGGAATCGTATCGGCTGGTGTAGACGGAGAAAGATGTGCAGAGATGTGTGCTGAGTATTTGAAACAACAATAAGCGAATGCCTGAAATGATGAAATACAGAAAAACGGGAAAGTTTAAGCTGGGCTTCTTGACTTTACTCCTGAGTGTGCTCTTCGTGGCGTGTGGCTCGGGAGCGTCAGATGCTGACAGGCAAATCAAGAGCAAGACTGATTTGAAGGGGGCTGTGATTGGTGTGCAGCTCGGTACCACTAGCGACGGACTAGCTACGGAGCTGGAAAAGGAAGGTGGCGGTACCAAGGTAGAACGGTATAACAAGGGAGCCGATGCCATCCAGGCACTCCTGCAGGGTAAGATAGACTGCATGGTGACCGATGAGGCGCCAGCCAAGGCATTCCAACGGGTGAACCCATCGCTCCGTATCCTGCCCGAAACCTTCGATGCATCCTCTTTCGCCATCTGCGTGGCTAAGGATCATGCTGAGTTGCAGCAGTCAATCAATCATGCCATCCGTATCCTGAAAGAGAATGGCGTCATCGATTCCATCGTCAACCGCCATCTGGAACGGGGCATAGCCGTGGCTTATACGCCAAAGACTTCTGAGGTGAAGAAGGTGGGACCGGAAGCGCTGCAGAAACTCGGCTTGAAGACGAGTCTCCGTTTTGCCACCAACGCTACCTTCGAGCCTTTCGAATATTACCAGAATGGCAAGATTGTGGGCATCGACGTGGATGTGGCGAATGCCATCGGCGATGTGCTGGGCGTGGATGTCGAGATTCTCGATATGGAGTTTGATGCCATCATCACCTCTGTACAGGCTGGTAAGGCAGATGCGGGTATTGCCGGCATCACGGTTACTCCTGAACGGAAGAAGAATATCGGATTTACAGATTCCTATGCCGATGTGCGACAGGTTATCATGGTGAATTCCAATGAAGTGAAAGCAGTTGGTAACCAGCCGGGAGTGATAGATAAGTTTAAATCCTGCTTCATAGATGACAACCGTTATCAGTATCTGTTGCAGGGTTTGGGCAATACACTCATCATCACCTTCTTCGCCATCATCCTTTCCGTGATACTCGGAACGCTGATAGCTATTGTCAGAGCACGTCATGAACGTAAGGGCGACTGGAAGATTCCGAACATGCTCTGCCAGCTGTACCTTACCATCATGCGAGGCACGCCAACCATGGTGCAGTTGCTCATTATCTATTATGTGGTGTTTGCATCAGCAGATGTCAATAAGATACTGGTGGCTGTCATCGCCTTCGGCTTGAACTCGGCAGCTTATATTGCCGAGGTAATCCGCTCGGGCATTATGTCGGTGGATAATGGTCAGATGGAGGCGGGTAGAAGTCTTGGTCTTTCGTATGGCAAGACGATGCGTCTCATCATCCTTCCGCAAGCCTTCAAGAATGTGCTTCCGGCTATGGGTAACGAGCTTATCACTCTGCTCAAGGAAACCTCTATCAGCGGTTATATCGGACTGGTAGACTTGACCAAGGGTTCCGACATCATCCGAAGCATTACTTACGAAGCGATGATGCCGTTGGGCGTAGTAGCCTGCCTCTATCTCGTTCTTGTTCTCGGACTGAACGCTGGAGTGAGAAGGCTGGAGAAGAGACTGAGAAAGAGCGAAAGGAAATGAGGGATCCTGAAAGGGCAAAAGCTTTAAAACAATGGATAAAATGAACGAAATAATCAAGATAGAAGGACTTCGTAAACGCTTCGGCGACAACGAGGTGCTGAAAGGCATTACCACCTCGGTGAGTAAAGGTGAGGTGGTTGCCATCATTGGTCCGTCGGGTTGTGGCAAGAGTACCTTCCTGCGTTCCATCAACCTTCTGGAAGAACCTACCGAGGGTAAAGTCTTTATCGATGATATGGATATTACATCAAGCGATGTTGATATCAACCGAATGCGCCAGAGGGTGGGTATGGTATTCCAGCAGTTCAATCTCTTCCCTAATATGACCATACGCCGCAACATCATGCTGGCTCCGGTAGAATTGGGTAAGATGACAAGGGAAGAAGCTGATGAGAAGGCAACGGAACTCCTGACCCGTATCGGATTGCTGGATAAGGCCGACAGTTATCCCGACAGTCTGTCGGGCGGACAGAAACAGCGCGTAGCTATCGCCCGTGCCTTAGCGATGAATCCTGAGGTAATCCTCTTTGATGAGCCGACTTCGGCTCTTGATCCGGAAATGGTGGGAGAGGTGCTGCAGCTGATGAAAGATGTTGCTGCCGAGGGAATGACGATGGTGGTGGTGACCCACGAGATGGGATTTGCAAGAGAAGTGGCCAACCGTGTACTCTTCTTCAGTGACGGCTATATCACGGAAGACGGAACTCCTGAGCAAATATTCAACCATCCGAAATCGCCAAGATTGCAGGAGTTTCTGGGAAAGGTTCTGTAATAGTTGATAGTTAACAGTTTTGTAATAGTTGATAGTTAACAGTTTTGTAATAGTTGATAGTTAACAGTTTATAGTTAACAGTTACTTGATGACAATAAAAAAAGATGCATTACTGGTATATCCAGCAATGCATCTTTTTTATTTGATGGTCTACAGCCTGTAAACTATTAACTATTAACAGTTTTCTTCTCTATAATCTCTTCTGCACGTTTCAGAGCCTTGCTGATGTGATCTGTGATATTATCCTTGCCAAGAATATTGTAGAAGCCAGCCTTTTCCAACTGGGCGTTTACCTTCTCGCAAACACCGGAGAGTACAACCTGAATGTCCTCCTTCTGACTCATCTCGCAGAGGTTGGTGAGGTTATGGATACCGGTTGAATCAACAAATGGAACCTTGCGCATACGGATGACGCGTACCAGTGGACGGTCACCGAAAGCTGCCATCACTTCCTCAAACTTGTTACCAGCTCCGAAGAAGAAAGGACCATTGATTTCGTATACCTCTACGCCCTTCGGAATCGTATAGTGCTCCAGGTTGGTAGAGAGGAAGTCAAACTCCTTGTTCAAGTCAATCTCATCATCGGTAATAGCTGTCACGTCGGTGGTTTCGCTCATTCGCTTCATGAAGAGCAGACAGGCGATAATCAGACCCACTTCAATGGCTACTGTCAAATCGAAGATGATGGTGAGGAAGAAGGTAATCAGAAGTACGGTTACATCGCTCTTCGGATTCTTCATCAATGCCAGGAAACTTCTCCATCCGCTCATTCCGTAAGATACAACTACCAATACACCGGCAAGACATGCCATAGGAATGTACTGGGCAAGAGGCATCAGAAAGAGGAAGATGAGCAGCAGAACTATGGCGTGGATGATGCCTGCAATAGGAGTCTTACCGCCATTATTGATATTGGTCATTGTGCGGGCAATGGCACCTGTTGCAGGAATACCGCCAAAGAGGGGAGAGGCGATATTGGCCAAACCCTGAGCTACCAACTCGGTGTTACTGTCGTGATGATCGCTGATTACACCATCGGCAACAGTTGCTGAAAGCAAACTCTCAATGGCTCCCAGGATGGCGATGGTGATAGCTGGTGATACAAGACTCTTGATGGTCTCCCAATTCATGGCTGGTACCTGAGCTGCAGGCAGTTCGTTGCTGATAGAAAAGCGGTCACCAATGGTCTCGATACTCTCAACGCCGGCAAACTGCTTGAGCAGTAAGGCTACAACGGTCATCAGGATGATGGCAATAAGAGAGCCCGGAATCTTCTTGCTGAACTTAGGGGTGATGGCGATAACCACTACGCTTACTACTCCGATAAGGGCACACCAAGGATCTATGGTGTCAAAGCTTTGGAAGTAGACGCCCCATTTCTCCAGAAAATCAGAAGGATTTGAAGTCAACGTCAATCCAAAGAGATCCTTGATCTGGGTCGTGAAGATGGTTACGGCGATACCACTGGTAAATCCCACAACGATAGGGTAAGGGATATACTTGATGATGGTTCCAAGACGGAGAAGTCCGAAGAGAACTAGGAACAGACCAGCCATCAGTGTCGCTATCGTCAAACCTTCCATGCCATATTTCTGGATAATGCCATAGATGATAACGATGAATGCTCCCGTAGGACCACCAATCTGCACTTTGCTTCCACCGAAGATGGAGATGATGAGACCTGCTACAATGGCGGTGATGATACCCTTTTCAGGGGTCACGCCAGAAGCGATACCGAATGCGATGGCCAGAGGCAGGGCTACGATACCAACGATGATACCTGCCATGAGGTCAGACATGAATGTTTTCTTGTTGTATGTCTTTAAACAGGAAAACAAACTCGACTTAATTGCTAATGCCTTCATTTGAAAGTTTTAAAATATATGTAATTAATCTTGTTATCCGTTAAAACGTGTGCAAAGGTACTATATTTTTTTTAATTGGCAAAATGTTTTTCTGAGTTTCTCCCTTTTCTTCGATAATATTCTTCTTCGTATAGTAATATTCTTCTTTGATAGATATATTCTCCGGATAATACTTTTCTAGTTGAATCCTGATTTCTTTTCGGTCTTGGAATATGAGTACAATATTATTAATGCGCTTGCGGGTGTGCACCCGCACATGCAGGCAGGCGTGTGCATGTATAAAATAAAGTGTAGTGGTAAGAAAAACTCTAGAAAGTCTTTATAAGTGTTAAAAATGCACTAAAATCTAAACTTTTTTGCGAAAAGATTTGGTGGAATGAAAAATAGTTAGTACTTTTGCACTC
>OIRD01000285.1_pt1 | contig 15239 bp, 17 predicted proteins | sample 1586051 | NCBI WGS metagenome assembly OIRD01 (sample SAMN02675048, study PRJEB24791) | human gut metagenome, SKBSTL034 | isolation source: stool | host: Homo sapiens | place: USA
AACGGGACTGTGATGCGCACGCTGGCCATCGCGGGCTGCGATTTCAAATTTTTAAAATTGAAGGGCCTGCTGCTGGCGCTGGCGGGTGGCAGAGCCTTTGCCTATGTGAAATTCATCAAGCCGAAGCAGGGCGTGAAGGTCAGCGCCGATCCCGACGATTACGATTTTGAGGATGAGGAATATCTTACCGAAGATGAAAGTGGCGATATAAAAGACAACTGACCCGTATAGTAAAATCCATTAAAAAAGAACTGTGCGTGCCTGTCAAAACAGGTCGCACAGTTCTTCGATTATATTCCTTGGATTGCGGCTTTAACCATTGATGTAACGATTGCGGACGATATTTCCTTTACGGCATCAAGGACAAGTGGTATCCCCTTGGACTTAATAGTTTCCTTTGTCTTATTCCAAACGGTATCACTCTTGATTTTGTCTAAAAGCTCATGTCCTTCCCAAGTTAAGCGCCCAACACCAAAAAAGCAAAGTCCATCTCCCGCATACTGAGCTTTATAGTCATAAATTAAACCGGCATCGTGAAGCAATGCACAATGATATGCAATAGTTTTCATGTCGTAGCCATCAATTTGAACATCGCTCCCTGGGAGCCAAGTATCGACATATTTTCCTTCGATGACAAAAAGAATTTTCCTGATAAGATCCATATCGCGTTGCATTTAATCACCTTTTTTGAATTATACACTATTTTACTACTTATCGCAATGAAAGGAGTAGCTTATTTGAAACTGATTATTGCCGAAAAACCGAGCGTAGCAAAATCTATCGCGTCGGCCCTGGGTGCTTCATCCAGGGCCGACGGCTTTTATGAGGGCAACGGCCTTCTCGTATCCTGGTGTGTGGGGCACTTGGTATCCCCGATGGATGCGGGCGGCTATGACGAGAATTTCAAGAAATGGCGCTATGACGATCTTCCCATTCTGCCGGAGCCGTTCCGCTATGTGCTGGCACCCGGCAAAGAGGACGCCTTTGAAAATCTCCGTGCTCTGATGAATCGCTCCGACGTGGATACCATCGTCAATGCCTGTGACGCCGGGCGTGAAGGGGAGCTGATCTTCCGTCTGGTGTATGAAATGACCGGCTGCCGCAAGCCGGTCCTTCGCCTCTGGATTTCCTCGATGGAGGACAGCGCTATCCGAGAGGGCTTTTCTGACCTGCGCCCCGGCGCCGATTATGAAGCCCTGTATCAATCCGCACTCTGCCGCCAGAAAGCGGATTGGCTGGTGGGGATCAACGCCACGCGCCTTTTCTCCGTTCTCTATCACCGCACCTTGAATGTGGGCCGTGTTCAGACCCCCACACTGGCAATGCTGGCGGAGCGTGACGCGAAGATCACGCTGTTCCACAAGGAAAAATATCATCTGCTGCGCTTGACGCTGAACGGAGCCGAAGCGGTGTCAGAGAAATTCACCGATCCGGCGGAGGCGGAACAGGCAGCGGCTATGTGCAAGGGTGCGGCCGTCACCTGTACCTCTGTCACGAAAGAGCAGAAGAAGGAACAGCCTCCGAAGCTCTATGACCTCACCACCTTGCAGCGTGAGGCAAACCGCCTGTTCGGATACACGGCGAAGCAGACCCTTGACTACGCCCAGAGCCTCTACGAAAAGAAGCTGCTGACCTATCCCCGCACGGACAGCCGGTATCTGACCTCAGATATGGCGGAAACAGCCTCCTGCGTCATCCATCTGGCGGCGAACGTGCCGCCCTTTGACGGGATCAGCAATTTCTTCCCGCTGGTGGAGACCATGATCTCCGACAAGGATGTATCTGACCACCATGCTATCATCCCGACTATGGAGATTGAAAAAGCGGATTTGAAATTGCTCCCCGTTGGTGAACGAAACCTTCTGCTGTTAGTCTGCTGCAAGCTGCTGTGTGCATCAGCGGAGCCGTATGTGTATGAGGCAGTCACGGTAACTTTCGACTGCGGCGGCTATTCTTTCACCGCAAAGGGCAAGCGCATCCTCTCCGAAGGCTGGCGGGAGATCGACCGCATTTTCCGTGCCTTCTTGAAGGAAAAGCCTGCGGATGGGGACGGCGATACGCTCCCGGACTTCACCGAAGGGCAAACTTTTGACGGTGCGGAAATTGCTGTTACCGAGCATTTCACCCAGCCGCCGAAGACCTATACCGATGTGATATTTTGTGAGCGTAAGGAGTGGATAGGAATTGAAGAAAGGAGTTCAGCATGAGAAGAAAAAAAGATAGAAGCAATGGCATTACTGCTTTGTATGAAAGACTGTCTCGTGATGACGATAATGCTGGCGAGAGTAATAGTATCGTTCATCAAAAGCAAATGCTTGAAGATTATGCTATAAAACATGGCTTTACGAATCTTGTTCATTTTACCGATGATGGTTGGAGTGGAGCAACTTTTGACAGACCTTCATGGAACAGACTTGTTGAAGGTGTTAAAAACGGAGAAATCACTGCCTGTATCTGCAAGGATATGTCCAGAATTGGCAGAGATCATCTGCAAGTAGGTTTTTTCACTGACATTCTGTTTAGAGAAAAGGAAGTTCGATTTATAGCAATCAATAATGGTATTGACAGTGACCGTCAAGAAACCAGTGAGTTTGCCCCTTTTCTGAATATCATGAATGAGTGGTTTGTCAGGGATACAAGTAAGAAAATTAAAGCTGTACTGAAATCCAGAGGTTCTTCCGGCAACGCTCATACAAGTAATATCCCACCATACGGCTATTTGAAAGACCCAGAAAACCCCGACCATTGGATTATTGATGAAGAAGCTGCTGAAGTAGTCCGCAGAATTTATCGTATGACTATTGAGGGAAAAGGACCTTATCAGATAGCAAGAGAACTTTCAGAAGAAAAAATTGAAAGACCATCTTATTATCTTGGCAAAAAGGGACTTGGAAATCATGCAAGCAACTATGACAAAGAAAATCCGTATATGTGGCGAGGAAATCAGGTTACTACTCTGATTGCCCGACCAGAGTATATCGGAAAGACTGTCAACTTCAGGACATTCAAAAATTCCTATAAGGACAAAAAGACGAAAAGGGCAGATAAGGAAGATTGGGTGGTTTTTGATGATACACAAGAGCCTATTGTCGATGAAGAAACATGGATGCTTGCTCAAAAGTTAAGACAGAATGTAAGAAAAGCAGACCCTATGGGTGAGCCTAATGTTCTAACCGGAAAGATTTACTGTGCTGACTGTGGTGCGCCGATGTATAATCACAGGCAACGAAAAGGGCGTGAAAGAATATACTATACTACCAAAGGCGAAAAGCGGATAAGCCATTCAAATCCGGCAGATTGTTATGAATGTTCCACTTATAATCTTGCTTATCAGAAGTATGACCGGCATTGTACTTGCCACCATATTTCAACAAAAGCACTTAAAAGCATCATTCTGAAAACCATACAAGAGACTTGCCATTATGTTTCTTTGAATGAGCAGGAGTTTGTCTATTCTCTGCAAGAAGAATCGGCGATGAAAGATATTGCTGTTTCTGAAACTGTAAAAAAACGCATTGAAAGAAATCAGAAGCGAGTTCACGAACTGGATATGCTTATCAGGAAAATCTATGAAGATAACGTAATTGGAAGATTGCCGGACAGGCTTTTTCAGAGTATGCTTACTGATTATGAAAATGAGCAGAACGAGCTAAACAAGATTATTGAGACTGACACCGCTGATATGCAACGAATTATAGGCGGTCAAAATAATGTGGAGCGTTTTCTAAAGCTGGTTAAAAAGTATGAGAACATTACAGAGCTTACTCCTGCCATGATAAATGAATTTATAGATAAAATACTGGTTCACGAGCCACAGGGAAAAGGTGCAGACCGCACCACAGAGGTGGAGATATATCTTAACTATGTCGGGCAATTTCAAGTACCTGTGGAGCAGCATGAACCAACAGAGGAAGAAAGGATTGCTGCTGAAAAAGAAGCAGATCGACTTCGCAGAAAACGAGAATCCAATCGTAAGTATATGAAAAAGATTCGTGAGAAATCAAAAAAATTTGCGGAGCATGAGCGTATAGCAGAAGAAAATAATTCTGATAGCAAGCTGTGTGCTGAACAGAACGCCACAAGCAAATCAAATCGGCAAAAAGTGAAAGGAGAAAAAATAGCATGACAGAATTGAAACCACGAATCCATGACGAAAGCAACGGTCTGGACTATGTTCTTGTGGGCGATTACTATGTGCCGGACTTGAAGCTGCCGGAGGAACACCGCCCTATCGGTATGTGGGGCAGACTGCACAGGACATATTTAGAGCAGTACCACCCTGCAAGGTTCTCTGCCCTCTGTTTATCCGGCGAACTGCATACTTACCTTGCTGACCTGAACGAACAGGCAACGGAAAGGTGCAGCCTTATCATTGAGCAGATGAAACAAGCCGAGGGTGTGACCGAAACCATGAAAGCAGACAATCAGATATTGTGGGTACAGTCCATGAACTCTATCCGTAACCGAGCCGAAGAAATCATCAGACAGGAAATGATTTACTGCTGATTTTATCAAGTCCAAAACCAACAAATTTATATCGTAAACGAAGCGACAGGTATTTCCTTATGAAGTGTCTGTCGCTTTTCATTTATCAAACTTTAAGGAGGAAAACACAATGAAGATGAACCGGAATGAAATGGAAGCCCTTTATGCCTTTGGCTGTCCGAACCTGAAAGCAACTGTCGAGCGTTTGCGTATGGTAGCTGCCCTTGCACCCGATCCAGTGGCGAAGAAGCTGTTTTATATGATTTCCGTCAAGCTGAGTGCTGAGGGTGTTGAAAGGTGGTATCGCTGCTTTTACTGCAAGCTGCGTGTGTTGAAAAACCATAGGGAGGGCTGCTATGGCGAGACTGACGAAGATTGAGAAAGAAACAATCGTTCTCTTTAATGAGGGCGAGGACAAGGCAAATATCTACACCCACAACGCCGGATTGAAAAAGAGGTTGGCTGCTTTTGCTAAGAAGTACCCTGACCTTTGCCGACTGGAAAAATCCAATGTTCAAGGCGGTGTTTCTTATGAGCTGGCAAAGTCCCGTCTGTCTATCCGTTTCCTGCCGCCTTACAGTGAGGAACGCAGACAGAAAGCCAGCGAATATGCGAAAAAGCATGGGCTGAACAGCCAGCAGGGATAATGTGATAATCAGGGCTGATATGCGGTTAAAATGTCAGGTGCAGACCTGATGTTTTGACCGTTGCCTATCGCCTGTGAGGAAAGTATCGGGGACTATGGATTTTGCAGAAATGTGCGTTACAGGTAAGTAAAAAAACTACTTGATAGAGTGTAAATTGAATTGTTCATATCGGTATGATATAATTTACTGAAATGAAGCAAGAAGGTGGACTTTTGTATGAAAAAATTTTTGAAAATATTGCTAATCATTATAGGAATAGTCTTTTTGATTTTTGCAGCACTGATATGTATTGGACTGTTTGTTGATTATGATGACCATATTGAAAATGGTCGTTATACTTATGTTCCGGAAGATGACAATAAAGACAATGCATATGTCGAATTCAATTTGAGTGATTACGATAAAAAGGATTCTGAACTCATATATTATAGTTCTGTCGAAGAAGCTATTTTGAATTCTCCTTTGAATACTGAAAATGAAGAATTTTCTGTTCCAGAAGATTTTCTTAATCATGTTGATGAAATATTGCATATATGGAATGGCAAACAGTATGATACGATTTTCTATCGGGCAGGAGGCGATAATGATCCCGTTCAAGGTTTTGTGATGGCACGCTGCAAAAAACAGGTGGAGGAAGCAACTGTACAATATGCGTTTATGAATGCTACACCGGTTACAACTAAAGCGGATAGCATTCTTATATCTGATATTACAGAACTAATTCATTCATCTTTAAAATTAAGTGATTTTCAACAGGACTTGAATCCAAATTATCCAGATACCAGATTTGTTTTTGGCTATGCACATGATAAGGAAATTTACTCATTAGAAGTAGAAGGTCAAAAGCCAGATGGTGTTATTGAAATCAATGTATATGACAGAACGATGTATCTATGGTATTATGATGATTTAAAGAGCGACAAGAGAGGAAACAATCTAAGTTATTCAGTAGATATGCCAGAGTAATTTTTCAAATTGTCTAATCTGCCACAACTGAATATGACCGTTAAGGTCAGATGAAGAAACCGATGTATTGAGCGTAAAGCGATCATGCGTCGGTTTTTCTTTTTGCAAAATAGTCCGGTGGACTGTTTTGTAAAACCGAAGGAACTGACAGAGCTTGGGACGGGGCGAAGTCAGTTTGTTCGGGCGGGAGTACAGAGGGTGCAACCCTTTGTGCATGGGTACAGGGAATGCAATACCCCTGTGCAGGTCAAGGGCGGCAGCCTTGCCCAGTTAAGTGGCGTTTCGCCACTTAGTACTGGGTATTACTTGACGCAGAAAGCCGCAAGGAATCAGCTTCGCTGCCCTTCTCCCCTGTCGGGGAAATCAAAAAGAAAAGGAGGAACTCATGTGAAATTAACAAGGCACAATGGACGAGCCGGAAAGAATGGCGTTTATAATCCGAAGCACAATGACCGCAGTTTTGACATTGCCAACAGCGAACACATTGACGAAGAACGAGCCAAACAAAATCTCTATTGGGACTGTTACAATGGCTTCCGCAATTTCAAAAATCCCGAAAAGGAAAATGAGCTGTCTGCCACTTTTGAAGATGTGGAACAGCTTTTTTATCGTCAGCGGTATCGTGATTTTGTAACCGGACAAAACGAAAGAAATGTGAAGAACCGACACCCTGAAAGAAATAAGGAAACCGGAGATTTACTCAAAAGCAAAAAGACCTGTCCAGAGGAAACGGTCTATCAGATTGGAACGCTTGATAATCATGTTCCACCGGAACTGCTCATTGAGATTGTCACAGAATTTATGGAAATCGTAAATGAGCGTTTCGGCTCTCATGTCCATATCCTGAATTGGGCGCTGCACTTGGATGAAAGCACCCCTCATATTCACGAGCGTCATGTGTTCGACTGTGAAAATCAATATGGGGAGATTGCCCCACAACAGGAAAAGGCTTTGGAAGCACTGGGGTTTGAACTGCCGGAACCGGAGAAGCCAGTCGGAAGAAAAAACAACCGCAAGATGACTTTCGATTCAGCTTGCCGAGTGCTGCTGTTTGATGTGGCGAAAAAGCATGGCTTACAACTGGAAGAAGAACCGGAATATGGTGGTCGTGCATATCTGGAAAAACAGGACTATATTCTTTTCAAGCAAAAGGAGCAACTGGCAGCACAGGAGCAAAAGTTGGAAGAACTCACGATGAAGATTGAAGATGTGGAAGCTTTGGTGGACGAGGTTGCCGATATTGCCTATGACAAGGCGGTTGAGGTCGTTGCTGATACTGTAAAACTGGAAACGCACAAGGAGGATATTAAGCTGGTGGAGCAGTCTAAGGCGTGGGTTCTCTCCCCTGAGCGTAAGGCTTCAAAGAAAGAAGTTGAGTATGCAGTGAAACGATTGGATGGCGTGATTGCCAGAATCACAAATGCTATGAAATCAACTATTCAGAAAATCCAAACTACGCTGATGAAACCGGAGGTCAAAAAAGCCGGAACGGAGCAAATCAAGAAGAAAGCCAAAAGTTCCATTATAGAGCAGTTGAGCCGCAAGAAGAAGGAAATGGCAGAGCGTGAAGTCAGCCGGACAATTCCGGCGAAAAGCAAAAAACAGGATATGGAACTTTAAGGCACTTGCTGTTTTCACTTTGAAAATGACAGGTGCTTTTGCTTTAGGGAGCAAGAAATTATCTTCCATTCTTTAGGTTGATGAAGTATAATGGAGATACACTATTTGAAAATCTTAAAGAGGTAACAGCTATCATGAAAAAACTATTAACATTGATGTTACTTGTTTCACTGTGCTTAAGCGGTTGTGCATTAGGGAACAATGTATCGGATATATTAAAGATATGTTAAAAGATTTTTTGCCAATAGAAAACAGTGATGATTGGATAATGTCGATATTAAGCAACAATATTAAGGTCGATAAAGATGGTGAAGAAACGTTAGAAATTTGTGGAGTAATGGGATAGGAGACCAGCTATGAATATTAAAGAACTTGTACTAGTAATCAGCATTCTTTTATCCATAAGAATAGCTGAATACGCTATGAAAAAATATAAGGAACAGAAAGACGTTGAGGTAACAAAAAAGCAGAAATCCAGAAAGCAGACAAAAAAATATATAATTACAGCACCCAGCATCTTGAAAGTAGGATTACCATGCGGAATATTTTTTGGTTGTACAACTATTGCTTTTATTTTAAGTCAGATCTTCAAATGGGAATTTGTACAACAGATAGAAAATTGTTATTTTATGTTGATTTGTTTGTTGGTATCTATAGGATTTACAGTATTAGGAATTGTTCTGACATTATATGGATACATATGGAAGATAGAATATGACACACAAGAGATTATCTACCGTTCTGCATTAGGAATTACAAGGAAATATAGAATTGAAGATATTACAAGATGCGTAGGAAAGAGAAGAAATCAATATCGCTTTTATCAAGGGGAGAAAAAGATATTCCAGTATGAAATGGATGCAGAAGGAGATGTTTATGATTTACTAATTATTTTGAAAAAAAGGGGGATAGATGAAGAAGAATTGATTCCATCTACGAAAGAGCACTGCATCGTAGAGCCAATGATTATCCGGAAAATATTGCCTATCATAGGTTTCTGCATTTATACTTTTTTTACAATTGTATTATTTTTGACTCGAGATGGGAAAATTTGGATGTATCTGTTGCTGGGAGTGATAGATTTACTGTTGCTTTATTACAGCGGTGTCTATTGGTATGATCAACTGGAAGTACAAGACAAACTTTATAAGAAAGATTTTCTAAAGAAAATGCGGACAGTTGAATTTAAAGAGATTACAAAGGTTGAGCAACACAAAAGTATAATAGAAAAGGAGTACATAATTATTTATGTAAAAGGAGAAAAACCAATAAAAATAGACAGATATAATGAAAATGTAGAAGTTTTGCTAATGAGATTAAAGGATGAAAAAATATCTGTAATGTGATTGATAAATAATGTGGAAGATTAGGATAAAGAAGAAGCAGTACTTATTCGGATAAAAAAGGAAAGCGGAGAACACCAGATCTCTTACTGGTACAATTTTCCAGTATTGAAACGTATATTGGTTCAGCATTTGGTGGTGCATTAGGTGGAATTTTGGGAGCACCTTCAGCTATAGGAAAAGTAGGTACAACTATAGGCGCTTCTGAAAAGATACTAAATTTTTTATCAAAGCCCTTTATTATTGGAGGGATTTCAAGTGGAACATCAACATTAGTTGGGGAAAGTCTTGAAACGATGACAGGAACAAATAAAAGGGGAATAGAACATATCAGCTTGGATGTACTTGAAGATTTGATTTTAGGAGGTATCTTAGGCGGTATAGGATCAAAAATAAAAATAAAAGGATTAAATGCAGGAAGAAATAACTATCAAGCAATTTTTGCAGGAGGAATAACAAGGCTTGTTAATGGGACAGGTGCAATGCATCTTAAAACATTATTAAAAGGATATATTGCACAATTAGTTGAATCGATAAGAGATATCCTATTGTAAAAGGAAACGTGGTGGTATGAATGTGTATGTCAATGGAAGAAAGAAAAAAGCTTTTTTTGTTGATGGTATGACAGACCACTTTGATAACTTTATAAAGCGAATGGAAAAAGAGGGAAAAGAGATTATTCTTCCAGAAACAAAAGAAAAGAGATAGGTTTATAGATAAGCAGATTCCAGTTTGCATAACTGGTAGCCTAACCACAATTAAATCTTCAAAGCTTTACTAAGCAGGAAATCTGAAAAGGTCTCCTGCTTTTTTGCACCTAAAATTAAATATGGAACTTTAAGGCACTTGCTATTTTCGTTTTGAAAATGACAGGTGCTTTTTTCGTTTCTGGAAAGGAGTCACATGAATGTATTTGAAGTTGTAAAAGAAAATGTTACTGCCCGACAAGCCGCAGAAGCCTATTGTTCGGGTCGGGCAAAAATAGCCACTACGGGCCGGGGAAAATAAGCCAAATGTAGCCGGAAATAAAAAGCCACTACCATAGCTCTTTCAAACCTTGTACACTGGAAAGTGCCAACAGCCCAGTGGAAAGGAGCGTAATGAAAGAGCCAAGTGGTAATGGCTATGTGCCGATTATAGCACAAGCCATAGAAGAAATGAAAGCAGAATGGGGAGATACATTCTCTCTGGAGCAAATCAACTTAGCTGAGCTCGAACGCCGTACCGGCATCTCCCGCGGAAAGCTGCGTCGGCTCAAGAAGAATGGCTTTCAGGATAGCCGTCGAAACGGTGATTCCGGAAAACACAAGATCACCAAACTTACCGGCTATAGCGGGATCATTGACACGCTGTTAAAGCAAGGCGTCAGCAATTCCACAGTCATCCTGAACCGTCTGCAGGAGTCTGGCTTCGAGGGTAAGTTGACCATCGTCAAAGACTACATCGCCGCTCACAAATACCTTCTCCCCGCCAAGCGCCAGCAGGTTGCACCGCAGGGCAACCGAGGTCGCCGTTATTCCTCAGATCCCGGTGAGACCTACCAGATGGACTGGGGCTTTACCGATGTGCTGGATCACGACGGAAACATCTACCGCGTGGCCTGCTTTGCCATGATCTGCCACCATTGCGGAGAGCGTTATATTGAATTCTTTCCTAATGCCAAACAGGAAAACCTGTTTATTGGGATGATCCACGCTTTTCAATATATGGGTATCCCCAGATATGTGCTGACAGATAACATGAAGAGCGTTGTACTCCACCGTGATTTGGACGGCCGTCCTGTATGGCAGAAGGATTACGAAGCCTTTATGCGCACAGTTGGATTTGATACAAAGCTCTGTAAGCCGCGGCATCCGTTTACCAAGGGAGCTGTGGAACGACTTATCCGTTTTGTGAAAGAGAACTTTCTTTCAGACCGGGTATTCTGCGATGTAACAGACCTCAACTGGCAAGCTTTGGAGTGGTGTAACGCACAAAACGGTATCTACCACAGAGCGGTAGACGGCGTACCACAGCAGATCCATGATGCAGCTTGCAGTTCACATCTGCGAAGGCTGCCTGATAGCGACGAAGTGAGAGGGTATCTCTGCCCAAACCGACGTATTTCTTTTGACGGCTTCGTCAACTACGAAGGGCGACGTTTCGGTGTCCCATACAGCTATGCAGGCAGTACAGCTCGTGTTATGCGCAGTGGCGATACGCTCTACATCTACTCCACAGATATGAATTCTTTGCTCGCTACCCATGCAGTAACGTGGAGCCACCGTGACAGCTTCTGCGAGGGGCAATACGAAGTCCAACCGGAAGAATTTCCCACCGCTCCAGTAAAGACGCAGCTTCGCCAGCTGCCAAAGCCTGCCAGCAACCTCTCCTTTGCAAAGTTTGACTTTGATGATGAGGAGGAATTGCTGTGACGGAGACGATATTTGAAAAGCTCGCTGCAGCAGTTGCCACGCTGAAATTGGACTTCTCTTCTGAGGAATTTGCCCTTTATGCAGAGGAACACGAACTGTCCGAACTCGAGATGGCAGCCGTGGAGAATGTGTTTACTTATCTTAGTGAGAAAAAACAGCAAGCCACGGTACACACTTTGCTCAGGCTCAGCCGTTTGCCTACCAAAGCGCCCAGGACATTTGAAAACTTCGACTTCTCATTACTCAAGGGAAGGGATGTAGAACGTTTGAAGGCACTGCCATCCCTCAGCGCCATCTACTCGCACAGGAATCTGGCATTTATTGGCCCTGCCGGGACGGGCAAGACTCATTTGGCGCAAGCATTTGGTTACGCCTGCTGCCAGCACGGTATGAAAACCTACTTCATTAAAGCCTCGGAATTGCGGGACAGATTCCTCGCAGCCAAGCGAAGCGGCAAAGCGGATTCCTGTCTCAATGCTCTGGTGCGCCCCAGCTGCCTTATTATTGATGAGATAGGACACTGCGAGTTCGACAAGGAATGTACTCGTATGTTTTTCGATCTGATTGACCGCCGCTACAACAAGGAAGGCAACTTTAACATGATCTTCACCAGCAACAAAAATCCAGCGCTATGGCGTGAGGATTTCAACGAGGATACTACCTTGCTCTGCGCACTGGACCGTATCTTTGATGATGCTATGGTGTTCAAGCTGCGCGGCGAGAGCTTCCGCGGGAAGAAGTTGGAGACGATCTCCCTGCAGACTGGCAAGGTAAAAGCCGTTGAGTCTGTGACGGAAATGAAAGGATAATTTGAGTGTCATACTGGGCTGTTGGTGTACTATAAATCTGTCTCGGCTATTGCAGGCGGAGGAAAAACAGCAGTTTTGCTGAATACATTTTCAAAAGGATTGGCTCGCTGCTCCGGCTCAAATTGGGTGTTTTTTCCCGACCCAAATTGGCTGTGCGCTCCCGGCGCTAACAAGGCTATTTCCTCCGGCCGGGCATTGCCTTCCATGAAGCAATTCTTAAATATCTGCGAACATTTTGAAATAACGCCCCTGCAATTTTTTGACGATACTGAAAACACCCCACAGCTTGTCAGAAAGGCGCTGGATGGTATCAGGACATTATCAGATGATGACTTGATAATTTTGCTTGGCCTTATTGCACGGCTGAATCAAGAAAAATGACGGCAGGCGCCAAATGGCTCCTGCCGTTTATCTTTCCCGGTATAGCTCCAATTTTTTCAAACAGAAACATTATGTAAATCGAATCTATTTTGCTTGTTGAAGGTTCAGACTTCATGGTACAATAAAAAGAATACTAACTAGGAGTTCGCATTATGTTGCTTTATTTACAGATGCTTGAAACTCCAGAGGAGAAGTCGCTGTTTGAACAGATCTATCTGGAGTACCGTGGCCTCATGTATCATGTGGCCTACGAAATTTTACATAACGATCAGGATGCCGAGGACGCTGTGCATCAGGCTTTCGTAAAAATAGTAGAAAATATTAAAAAAATTGATGATCCGGTGTGTCCAAAAACGCATGGCTATGTCGTTACAATAGTTGAACACCAAGCGATAGATCAGTACAGAAAGCGGCAAAAATACAAAACTGTCGAACTGATCGAAGAAATTCAAGGCACAAATGCTCATTATGAAGGGGACAACGATTTGACAAAATGTATTTTGCAACTGCCTGCCAGGTATCGTGAAATGATTTTGCTACGCTATCATTATGGGTACACTGTCAGGGAAATTGCAAAGATGTTGGAACTGTCGTTGCCGGCCACAATTAAACTGGGTCAACGGGCTAAAACCAAATTGAAAAAACTATGTGAGGAGGCGGGAATCCTGTGATAAGCGATGAAACGCTGAAAAAAGCGACGGCTGAAGCGGATCAGGCAATCAGGGATTCGCTCCCCGCTCCAGCAGAATGTGAACATGAGTTTTCGCCATCGTTTCAACGAAAAATGCGCCGCACCTTTCGCAAAGCAAAATATCCTGTGATCTACAAACTGCCCAAATATGCAGCTTGCTTTGTTCTTGTGGTTGTTCTCGCCAGTAGCACTTGGCTGACTGTTGACGCAGAAGCGCGAGCCGCCTTTTTTGCGTGGGTGCGTGAACAATATGAAACATTCATTGAATATCGCTTTGTTGGAGATACCACACAGAATGATAAGTCAAAGCAATATGAATTAACGCAGTTACCGGACGGATTTTTCGAGACCAACAGAATGGAGTCGAAAGGAAACGCAGTAGTCATATATCAAAACGGGTCCGGAAAAACCATTCAATTTACCTATTCGCAAGGTGATGATTCCATAAGTCTATTTCTCGAAAGTAACACTTCTGATGTTCAAATTGTTCGCATCGGGAATATTGACGCGGAGTTTTACCTTTCAAGCGATCCTGATATATCAAATGGCTTGGTTTGGCAATCAGAAGATAGGAATACGTTTTTTCTATTACATCCACTTTACCCCAAGAGGTTATGCTTCGATTGGCGGAAAGCGTACAAGCAAAAAAATAAATTTGTTAACAGCTGTCCAAAATGACCCCTTTCATTCGTTTAAGAAGTAAAACAAATGAAAGGGGTCATTTCTTTGAAAAAACGAATTATTCCGCTTGTACTATTGCTCGCCATGCTACTGTCACTTCCAGCATATGCGGCATCTCCCCGTGTGATGACAATTCTACCTGCAATCTCTTTTGATGGCACAACCGCCAACTGTCGTGTTTCTGTTTCTGCTGATAGATCAACTGATCAGATAAGTGCCGTTATCCAACTTTGGAATGGCTCCACACGTATTGCGCGTTGGACTGACTCTGGGACTGGATACCTTCTTTTCTCTAATTCAGCTACTGTTTCAAAAGGCAAAACCTATGAGTTAACCGTTGATGTGAAAATAAATGGTGTCTCAAAGCCACAAGTTTCAATCGAAGGTACTTGCAAATAGAATCACAATCACTCCATTTCTTGGTGGACGCGGTATTGCTTTAAGGCTGTAGTGAAATTATGTATTCATAAACCGCATTCATCATAAAAAAGCATGATACAAAAGTAGCTTTATAAAGCCACTTTTGGAATACTGTCGGTGTGGTAGTTTAGCAAGAGGAGGTCAAGATTTATGGCAAAAATTGAAAAGCGTTTTCTCTCCTTTGGTCTGGTGCTTGCTCTTATGGTTGCACTGTCCTCCGTCTGTTTCGCAGAAGAATTCGATTTTTCCAACCTTAAAAAGTCTGTGGACAGTAACAGCTGGAGCTACATCGGCTCGGCCACCAAAGACAGCGCAACAGAAAATGGTGAGTTAAAAATCACCAAAATGTATGACGCTGATGGGAATGAGACGAGCCTGTACTCCCAGGTGTACGCAAAAGCAACCAGCAGCGGAACTTCCACGCTTGTAACCTCGGGCAGTTGGTACGATGTTCCCATTCCCTCCTCTTTTCAGGCAGCTAGCAAAAGTGTTAGCTTGTACTGCAAGGGGCACATCCCTTGGATCGATTGCAAAATCTCCGGTTACTGGAACGTACATTGATTTCACACCTGTTCACCAATAACACATCAAGTATTAAATAACTAAAATTACCACACCGACAGTTATTATTTAGGAGGCAGCCAATGATTTTTTCATCAATCTGCGTACAGATAAATACCATGTTTACCAAAAAAGAGTTTAAGGTCGCAGCAGTGATTGCCTTATTTTATTCATGCTTTGCATTTGCTTTTACATTGACAGAGTTTTCTGGAATAGATATA